>Ga0172376_10000245_pt1 | contig 69143 bp, 48 predicted proteins | sample Lak35m_FD_121114 | JGI IMG/M metagenome (GOLD analysis project Ga0172376, IMG submission 121114) | Freshwater microbial communities from Kabuno Bay, South-Kivu, Congo - kab_092012_35m | ecosystem: Environmental > Aquatic > Freshwater > Lake | place: Democratic Republic of the Congo: South-Kivu... | reverse complement strand
TTGACGGAGATTGATCTTCCCTGATCAACGCACCCTAACCCCTCGCCCCCAATCGCGCCAGATCAAACGCGGTAATCAACTACAGTTTTAATTGTACCGTCGATTTACGACCAACAAAGTGGTCACCCCGAGCGGCCGATCGGGCAGTTCTGGAAATCGAATTCACCTGGACGCCGCCGCGATACCTTTGTCGTTAGGCGTCATCACACGCGGGTAATCCATGAGGATTCCGCAAAGACAATTATTGTGCTTTACACTGTCGCCTCATTTGCTGGTGGCGTCGCGTTCGCAATTCGGGGACTCCTTGTCTTAGAACAAGGGAGATCTATCGCACACTCCGCTGTGGCCGCCGTTGCTCACGGCCTTGGTGGTCCAGCAGCGTCCCCAACAAATATCGTTGAGATAATCAGCGTGAGCTTGTTCTTCGGACTCATTCCTGTTGGTCCCGTCGATCATCCCTATTTGGTGATTGGAATAGGCGACTTTGTTTTAGGCACACTGGCTACTGGGTTTGCAATTTCACTCATCTACATGCTCTGTGTTTCTGCACGAATTCGGCACCAGCTTATCTAAGAATTCATCCGCCAAATGGTGAGATTCAAGACAGACGCGAATGACGACCACAGCCAGTACGGCAGCAGCAAGATCGCAGCCACATGACTAAGATTCCAGAAGGCCTTGATAGTCGCCGCGATGGCGAGCCACAGAACGAGGACCTCAGCAAGAGCCCAACCGGGGTGTTGCAATCCAAAGAAGATCACTGACCAGAGCACATTAAGAGCGAGTTGTAGGCCAAACCACACCAGTGCTGAGCAAGACGTCTTCCAACTGGTGCGTCGCCATACCAGCCAAGCGGCGATGGCCATCATCAAGTACAGCGCTGACCAAACGGGGCCGAAGATCCAGTCAGGTGGAGTCCATGTCGGCTTTGCAATCGTTCGATACCAATCGCTGACTGAACTGCTCGTCGCGGCTGCTCCCAAACCGGCGGCTCCGAAGCACAGAGTGATCGAGCCGATGAGCCCCATGGCTTGTTGCATCTGCGTGCCGTTTTGCGGCGAGTCTGGAACGAGTTCATGATTCGATGACTGGTTCGCACAATGCATGGCGATAGATGACTCTGCAATTCCCGCCAACATCCCGCGAAACACAAACTCGTGAAGGACAGCGATCGAATACCAATAGATCAAGCCGGTGAGTCCCACGGGGTCGAACTCGGCGGTCTGACGGATGCGTGAGCCGGTGGCGGTCGGCTGTACTTCAAATTCCAACCATGCTCGTCCGGGCAATTTCATCTCGGCAGAGAGTCGTAGTCGGCGCTGTGGTTCAAGTGTTTCAACGCGCCAGCAATCAACAGCGTCACCGACTCGCAATTCGTCGACATCACGTCTCCCTCGACGCAGTCCAACACCGCCGCAGAGCAGGTCCAGCCAACCGCGAACTCGCCACAGCCAATTGCCGTAGTACCAGCCAGTTGTTCCACCGATGCGTCGAATCGGGATGAAGGCCGCATCGGCAGGCACTGTCAGTTCCCGTTCGCGTGAATCGACCAAGCGGGTTCCGAAGCGAACTCCACCCCAACGTTTTGGCTTACCTGACGAACTGAGGGCGTCCGACCAATGAGTTGCCGCCAGTTCACGATCTTCGTTGACGAGGGCTCGCGCGACAGCCTCTGCGATGCCACGCGGTCGGATCGAAAATGTCTCCAGTGCATGTGAGTTTGTGACCAGTGTCGGGTTCTTCAAACTTTCGACAAGTTTCCGACCAATGCGGGCATAGACCGGAGTCACCAATCCTAACCAAAGGCTCGACAATCGCGGCGACAGAAACGGAACGGAGATCATCCAGCGTTTTAAGCCACGCTGCCGCGCGTACTCTTGCATGATTTCGCCATAGGACACTTGATCGTGGCCACCAATCTCAAAGACATCGCTTTGACCATACGGTAGGTCGAGTGCGCCGAGCAGGTAATTCAACAAGTCTTCAATCGCGATCGGTTGCGCGGGTGTGGAAACCCATTTTGGACAGAGCATCACCGGCAACTTCTGCACGAGTGCCCGAATTAACTCAAAGGACAGACTGCCCGATCCAATCACAATGGATGCGCGAAACTCGATGACCTGAGCTCTTGACTCGCGCAACAAGTATCCAACTTCTTGCCGACTGCGGAGATGTTTTGACAACGTCTGTCTCTCATCCCCGAGGCCACCGAGGTAGATGATGCGACGCACCCCACACTCACGGGCAACGGTCGCAAAGTTGCGAGCAGCCAAGCGGTCTTCATCTTCAAAGTCTTTTCCCGTGCCCATTGAATGCACGAGGTAGTACGCAGTCTCGATATCTTGAAGAGCGACTCTCAGAGACTCGATTTCGAGCAAGTCCGCTTTGAGTACTTCGGTTTGTTCCCTCAAACGCGACCGCAGGAATTCTGGATGGCGTGCAAGACAACGAATACTCAAGCCCTGTCGTTCGAGTAAGGGAATCAGGCGACCGCCTACATAACCGGTACCACCAGTGACCAGAATCCTTGAGTGAGCCTGCATTGAGGGACCTTGATATTTGCTGCGTGAGTTCAGCGTGCAGTTCTTGTCATGACGAACTTCGGTGGGTGACAAAATCTCCTGCCGACCAAAGATAAGGACACCTGAGCCGGAGCGTTCAGGTGTCCTCAGGGAAGCGCTGGGCTACGGCATGAGTACCGGAACGGACTTCATGCAACAGTGCTTAGGCTTCCAGCAAGCCCCAAGTTAGTACGCACATTCCATGTGCCGTTCAACGTTCTCATCCGCGAACCTCGATATGGCAGGCGGCACACCGAATGTGACTGCTACTTTCGTCAGCGACATCAGTGGCGATGGAAACGTCGGTCTATGGACGGCAAGTCTGCGGCGAGGTGTGGGAAGTCATCACGCGCCCGGTCGTCGGGCACACCTGCACGATGTGGGCCGGTTGAGCGGGTATGACGTGCGATGTTTTGACTGTCGCTGCAAGAGGCAGCATCACGCTGTCGATCACATGAATGACTCCATTTGATGCGTCGATATCGGTGGCGACTAGCCCGGCTCCGTTGATCGTCGGAGCTCCGTTCTTCATGACGGCAGTCAGCATACCGCCTTGAACTGTCTTCAATTCCTTCTTGCTCAAGACATCGTTTGAGAACACGCGACCGGCCACCACGTGAAACTTCAAGATCGCCGCCAACTTCTCCTTGTTCTCGGGCTTCAGCAGATCTTCAACTGTCCCCACCGGGAGCTTAGCAAACGCTTCATCCGTCGGTGCAAAGACTGTGAGCGGCTTGTCACCAGCCAACACCTCCACCAATCCAGCCGCCTTGGCTGCCGCGAGCAGTGTCTTGAAGGTTCCGGCTTTATCAGCCATCGCCGGTATATGATCGCTTGACGGCAGCAATACCTCATCAACGATATGAATCACGCCGTTCGAGCAATGAATGTCCGCCTTAACGACCAGTGCTTGATCGACTCGAACGTGCCCTTCCTCAACTTTGATATTGAGTCGTTGCCCGTTAATCGTCTCAGCCGCGTTCATCTTAATCACCCGCGCCGCAGGAAGTTTTTCGGCGACGACGTGATACGTCAGCACCGAAACAAGCTGACTGTTATTCTCCAGCTTGAGCAACGACTGGACTGTCCCAGCGGGCAATTTGTCAAAGGCATCATCTGTCGGAGCAAACACGGTGAAGGGGCCTTTCCCTTGCAACGTCTCGACCAATCCGCCGGCCTTAAGGGCTGCCGCCAGCGTCTTAAACGAACCGGCCTCGACCGCCGTCGTGACGATGTCCTTCTCGGCCAGTTTCTCCGCCGCGTTCGCAGTTGCATCGGTTCGATCCATGACGCTCATTGCTGCGGCCATCGCCGCCAGGCTCAGAAACAATCTTCTCCTCAACATCTCACACTCTCCTTGCATGGTTTGGATTTACGAACGCCAATCACTACTGGATTCGCCGATTCATAAATCGTTCAAATCGTTCAACGAGGAGACCGCATGGCTGCCGTCGCTTTAACTCACATTTTGGAAAACTCCCAAAACTCGCTGTCGTCAGTGGTGTGCTTGGAGCAGCCTTAGGGCAATCCCACTAAGACCTGCGAAGCGACCAAAGTGCTGCTAGTGAGCAAACAGATGGGGCCATCCAATTTTTGGGATTTAGGAGCAATGCGGCTTCGGCGGTTGATTGAATGGAAGCGGATCCGCTGTCGTCGTCATGCCACGACGAGGGAGTGGCTGACTCGGGCTCCGTGCGGCCAGTTTTGGCTTCGGCGAGTCGCTTCATTGGCCAGATTCGTGAGTTGACCGGCGGCTCGATGGAAGTGGCGACGAAAACTGCTCGTCAGCTTCAGCCATGAGTCTTCATTCACACTCAGCCGGCTCAACAGCGGAATCAACTCTGCGGGGATGAGAAAAGAGGTCAGGACTGCCATCCTGGACGACCTCTGAGTCGGACGGTGCTTTCGAAGCTGAGGCAGACAGTGCTACTTCTGACCCAGTGGTCGTCGTCGAAGGGGAGATCGTGGCACACAACGCTTCGACTCCCACATTCGTCTGGGGCATGTTCACCCATGAACCATGTGTGAAGCCCGCAGATAAAGCAAAACGGTCGGCATTCATTTGATTGCCGACCGTTCGCCACAGGAGGAACACACACACGCAGTCGATGTGAGCGAGCAGGTCGCTCATATTCAATTCGTTACTTTCGTCCAAAGACTCTCTGCACAAAGCTCGCTTTGCGAATTGCTCCACCGGGTTCAGGATCGTTCGAAGCCTCGGGAGCCGGGACCGGTGCTGGAACCACTGGAGGAGGTGGTGGAACAGGAGCCGCAGGATCAACAGCGTTGGGCTGTGGCACAGGATCTGGCCCGGCGGGTTGTACGTGTTGAGCAGGGGCTTGTATTTGCTGAGCGCCTAGTTGGTTGATCGGAACCCAAGCGTCTCGCAATGGAACCCAGCGGGTATAAGAACCATCGGCATTGAATTCATAAGTGCGGTACATCCACTGACGAGGGTTCGGCGGTGGAGGCAGCATACCGGGGTTCGGCTGCCATTGAGGTACTGTTTGGTAATAATAGCCCAACTGAGTTGTATCTGTGGGAGTAGCGACTACCGGATAAGATTGTGCCACTTGTTGGCCAGCTTTGCCGGTGCCGTACCACACGTCAGGCGTGTACTTGTTGTAGACTGGACTTTGTCGAACGATTGGCCATTTGCCAGGCTCGCTCCACCCGTAATCTGGAGCGACTGTGTAGTAGTTTGGATCTAAAACCCAACGCACAACTGGTTTGGTCCAGATTCCATGTTGCTGGCAGGGGTCACATGGGTCGTTGCGATGCAGTGGGCATGGCAGCCTGGTCCAATAGGTGGGATTTGGCTGAGGATGCTCATACTGACGCGGAGAGGCGACATAGTAATTCGAGCTGTAGTACCCGAGCTGTGGCCCGGCTTGATAAACCTTCGCGATTCCCTCTTGAGCAGAACTCGTCGGCGAGAACACGCTCAATCCGGTGACTGAGAGCACCGTGATGGGGAGTATTAGTTTCTTGACCATAGTCATGATTCCTAAGAATAAAGTACAAGGCTCGGAGCGAGTGCATCGTTTGGGGCAGGGTGAAGCCGTATCTCAACGCGACATTGAACCGATTGATGATGACCGTAATTCAACCGCGTCGGCTTGATCTGAGGATCGAATCACCAAGCGGGCTGATGAATCTCGCACGAGCAGACCATTAAAACCGAGGTGGCACGATCGTCGAAATCGGAGTGAGTCGACTCGATGGAGTCCCCCAGCCGTAGTTGTATTGATGGCGAACATTCGGCGCCAGCGGCACTGCGGTAGGCACACCGGTCATCGGAGAAGCATAGACTTGCTTGTCGCGCGCGTCGTAGTAGCCAGGCTGTGTCGCGATAATCCGCTGGTAGCATCCAAACGGCGGGACTCCTTTGCCACCATTTCCTGATGGGATGAAGTAGTTGAACTTGTTATGAAGATGAGCGCCCCACACTTGATTTCGATAGGCGCGATTACAGTGGTACTTCATTTTTTCGTCACACCACCATTGTTGGAGCGAACTGCCATGATAAGCACTTCCCAAGTTTTGGCAGCTTAACGGATTCACTGAGTCGCAGTGTGATTTGCACCAGCCGAGGTCCGATCCCAGATCGCCGAGTGTATAAGGACGGCCTGCGTAGCACTCAGCGCTAGGACCGGAATGCCGACAGAAATTGGGGCAGCCTCCCGTCGCGCATGCGGCATAAGGTCCACCGCCCTGTAAGCAACTGCCATCTCGACACACTCCATTCGGGCAGCCATGAGCACTGCAGGCACCTGGGCTACAGTTATCTTTACAGAGACCAACCGTGCGAACGGATGCGATGCCGTCCGCCTGGCCATCGGGTATTGATGCCTGGACATAGATTGGTTGCGAATGCGGGGAACTGACATGGATGGGTTCATTGGCCTGAGCCACGCCCACCGATGCCGCGACAGTAGCAGTGATGCAAGCTAGACGGCTAAGCATGCGGATCAGCATGATTCTCTTCCTTGATCTACCGTGTTTCGATTTCGACCAGCGTCATGCCGGCGATGAGTGTTACATTGTGTGACCCACTGCCAGCCACCATGTTTAGTAACCTGTTGAACGTCGTGGAGTACGTTTTGAACGTGCCTGAATTTGTTGAATCTCCAGACGCAAACCGTAGTTCATGTGTCTTTCAACAGGGTCTTAGGGGTTGTAAGGCGGTATGAAGCCCGACAAGAGCGAGTAGTTCGAGCGATATTTCACCTTCACCTCGGTGCCCATTAACTCCCATTTATCGTGTGATTCGACTCCGAAAGGAGTCCATAACCAGTGGCCTTTGACTCGGTAGTAATATGGGGCGTAGAGCCCCTTGTACTCGTGGGCATAAAGCATTTCGTGCGGAGCGAGTGCTTGATGAGGGATCATAGTTCCGCCGACTTGCACTGGTATGTCTTGACGAGGGCTGGGATAGAGGGGCGCATTGAGATGTGGGTATTGCCGAATAGGCGTCATACCTGGTCGTGGGGGAGTATGTAGCGCGGGGGAATAGGTGCCGCCGTACGGGTTATTGCCGTAGTGATAAGGCATTTGAGGGATGCCGTTGTCGTAAGGCCCTTGCGCGAGAGCTGTCACTCCAACGCAACTCGCTAACCCAGCAATGACTGCCGCGAGCGATGTTCGAATCATAATTCCCTCCGTGGCGTGTGTGAGTTAGCGCGTGTTTGCCACTCAACTTCCTGTGAATGCCGCCACGTTCTCGGTGGTGTGAGAACCGAGACTCTGCGTGTCGGCGGTGTGTGTCACTGACAGAGGCTTACCGTTGTCGGCAGAGTCGCGTCCGTGCGATGTCTCCCGAGGACTCTGTGAAGTCGTCATATAAGCCTCGCACGGGAAGTATCGGCTGTGCCGAATGGTTGGTCTGACTTGCGTCGAACGTGGCTCTACGACCGCCACTTGTGGTTCGACCCGCAACATCGGGAAAGCTCAGTTTGCTGGCATTTTTTTGCTAATCGGTAAAGTCTAACAGTCGGTTGCCAACAGGTTGGCTAGTCTGAATTGCGTCGCAATTCGGCGCGGCTATTCAGCGATGCGTTATTCGAGGAACATGATACTGATGCCGCGATCCGAGGACATACAAGCCTCGCCCGTTAGGTAGTAGGCTGCAATGTTTCGTTTTCTGGCAGGTACGGGTTGATGTCCGCTTTTTCGTTGCGAAAATATCAAACGAATACGGATCGCTGAAATCACTGCGTTTTTCGTTAGCTGCGGGCCTGAATCTCTCGCCCCACGCTAGCTTGTTCGGCTCACCGGGAAACGCAGTGATTTTCGGCGATCCGTTTAAAGCCAGTGCCAATGTGCCTGCCAGGTGGCTAAGTTTTCCGCCGTCAAATCTCAGGTTCGTGCGGAGGAGTAACTTCGAAATGACGCGATGCCTTGTCCGTTGGAGTTCGTTCATCGCTCTGGTGGCTGGAGTTGGTTGGTGGTTGTCACTGCTTTCGTTCGGTGCTGATAAGCCAATTTCGGCCCAAAACCTAGATGATCCGCAGCCCGTTACGAATGCATTCTTTCTCGAAGAGGTATGGGCGAAAGTAGGGGCTCTGGAGTGTTTGAAATGTCACAAGCTTGGCGGTGATGCCGAGGATTCGAATTTCGTGCTTGTCGATCCGAAAAGGGTTTCTGGCGACGAATCGGTTCAGGCGATCAAGCAGAATCGTGACGCATTTACGAAGATGGGGCGGCTCAAAGACGGTGATCAATCGCGTTTGTTATTGAAGGCGACCGGCGGGCTCGATCACGGTGGCCAGCAAGTACTCAAGCCAGACTCGGCGGGACATCGCGTTTTGCAAGAGTTTGTGCGCCGCGTGTATGCCCCGATCCCGCAGGCGGTCATCGAGGCGACTCACAGCCCGCATGCGCCGTCGTTTTTTGATGGCATCGTGATGCTTGACGACCGGCGCTTGCTGCGGCGCGTCACTTTGTCGCTCGCCGGACGACTGCCGACAGATGTTGAGTTGGCGGCTGTGTCGAAGGACGGCCTTCAAGCGCTGCCTTCGCTGCTTGATCAAATTCTCAATGAGGACGCTTTTTACACCCGCTTGCGAGAAGGATTTAATGATATCTTCTTAACACTCGGTGTGGATGGAAACGCGGATCAAACGTGCTTGTCCTACGAACACTTTGAAAAGACACGGCATTGGTATCAAAAGCACGATCTCAGTTTTATTAAGGAGATCGCGGATAAGAATCAACGCCAGCGCGCCGAATGGAAACTCGCAGGTGAGTATCGCGATAATTTGCTGGCCGAACCGATGAAGCTCATCGAGCACATCGTTCGCAACGACCGGCCTTTCACGGAGCTGGTGACGGCGGACTATATCATGCTTGCGCCGTATGCGGCCCGCGGGTATGGCGTGTGGGATGAAGTCAAAGATCGGTACAAGAATCCTAATGACACCGACGAATACATCCCGGTCAGACTCAAGGCACTCGTTGGTCGTAATAAGTCTGAGAATCAGGACTCGGAGACCGGCTTTTATCCACATGCTGGAATGTTGAGCACGTTTCAATACCTGACGCGCTACCCAACAACTGAGACGAACCGTAATCGTCTGCGGGCTCGGATGTACTATCAGCATTTTCTCGGCGTGGATGTGCTCGAACTCGCGGCGCGAGTTTCCGACGCGGCAGCTGTCACGGCCAAGTACGAGATTCCGACGATGCAAGCATCAGAATGCGTCGTCTGTCACAAGACGCTTGATCCGGTCGCAGGACTGTTTCAGGACTATTGGCGGTTTGCAGATCAAGGCGTCTACGGTAAGCGGAAGGGCGGTTGGTTTGCCGACATGTTCGGCGCAGGATTTGAAGGAGAAGCATTGCCATCCGAAGATCGTTGGCGCGCCCTGCAATGGCTCGGTGAACGCACGGCGAAAGATCCGCGTTTCGCGTCCACCATGGTCGAGCATGTTTATTACATCCTGACGGGACGCAAAGTTTTGCTGCAGCCCAAGGACATTGACGACCCGTTGTTCGGAGCTCGACAACGTGCCTTTCGAGAGCAACGTAAGCTCATCGAGAGTATCGCGACGCGCTTCGCCGCGACCGGTTTCAACCTGAAGCAAGTCTTCAAAGAGTTGATCGTTTCGGACTTCTATCGAGCTGACGGTCTTTCCAGCTCGATTGTTCAACCTCAACGTCGTGCCGAACTTGAAGACATCGGCCTCGCGCGGTTGCTCTCGCCTGAGCAAGTCGAACGCAAACTCGAAGCTGTCTTCACGAGGCGTTGGGGGCGACTGACCGAACAAACGGCGGCGCTGTACGGAGCGATCGACTTTAAAGAAGTTACCGAACGGCCTGCCGACCCCAGTGGAGCGATGGGCGCAATTCAACGGATCCTCGCAAACGATGTGGCCTGCAAGCAGACGGCTCTCGATTTCAGCCGCGCTTCCGAGAAGCGGATTCTCTTCCCCAATATCGAACCGGATGTGCTGCCAGGATCGTCCGCTGAAGCCGACGCCAAAATTCGTGCTGTGCTCGTGCATCTGCATTACCGCGTGCTTGGTCGCGTTGAGACCTCTGACTCCCTCGAAATCACGCGGTCGTATCAACTCTTCGCCGGAGTGGTTGCCGACGCGGCCGAGAAGAAAGGCTTCGAGCCAGCCGAAGTTTGGAGCTGTCGGCAAGGTTTAGAGCAGCCTGTGCCTGATTCTAAATACACCGTCCGAGCCTGGCGTGCTGTGCTGACTTACTTACTCAGGCACAACGAGTTCTTGTACGAATAAGTTGGAATTTGGAACTTTCAGCGGCCAAGCAGAGCTCGAAAGTCTCGACCCCGAAGAATTCTGACTTGCGGAGTTTGGTCAGCTCTTTTATGAATACCAATTCAGTCGTGATTAAATTGCAGCTCAGGGCGAGGCATGACCGATGAGATTGTCACGAAAATCCGATTATGCCTTGCGGGCTCTGTTTGACTTAGCGGAGAACTTTGGGACTGGACCGATTTCCATTCGTCAATTGGCTGAGAGGAATGACATCCCAAGGCGATTCCTCGAACAAATAATGATCGATTTGAGAATTTCTGGATGGGTAAACAGTATTGCTGGGCGAGATGGAGGATTTGAACTTGCTGTCGCGCCCGAAAAGCTGACGATGGGCCAAGTCGTGCGGAAGTTCGATGGCCTGCTGGCGCCGATCGGTTGCGTCTCCGCAAGTGCTTATGAGCCTTGCACTCAGGAGCGAAGCTGTCGGTTCCGGCGAGTGCTGTTGGAGATTCGAAACTACACAACTCGGCTGATGGATAAAGCCAGTTTGGCAACCGTCATGCTGGGCAAACCGGTGCTGAAAGAAGAGGTCTTCGAGGCCACTTATCTCGCCGGAGAAGGCATCTAAGTAGCATGGGATTCCATCCCGTGCTTCGGTCTTGCGTAGCATGGACTCCCAGTCCGTGCCTCCGAGTCAAAACTCGACTCCGTTCTCGCAACGGAGCTGGAACAAGAAGCACGGGATGGAATCCCATGCTACTTTTTTCGCGAACAAAAACACTACCAACAAAGTCGCGTATAATTCATCTAGCCCGAGAAGAGTTCTCGGGCTATGTTCTGAGTCGAAAAAACTACCAACAAGGTCGTGGTTTTATTGAAAGGGAAGATGATGCTTCGTCGTGATGTGCTAGAAATGCTGGTTTTCGGGGCTTTTCTGTTCTCGGCGGTCGGTTGCGGAAGCGGGTCGGCTCCGACTTCTGGCGGAGAGGCCGGGGCCGGTTCGGCGAGCGGCGGCAAGAGCTTTGAGCTGCTCAATGTCTCGTATGACCCGACGCGCGAGCTTTGGAAGGATCTCAATGCGGCATTCGGCGAGCAGTATCAGAAGGACTCGGGCAACTCGGTCTCGATCAAGCAGTCACATGGCGGGTCGGGCAGTCAGGCTCGGGCGGTGATTGATGGGCTCGAAGCGGATGTCGTCACGCTCGCCATGTGGAATGACACCGATGCCATTCGCGGCAAGGGGCTCATCAAGGATGGCTGGGAAGAGCGGCTGCCGAATCGGTCTCTGCCTTACACTTCGACCATTGTGTTCGTCGTTCGCAAGGGGAACCCGAAGGGCATCAAGGACTGGGCGGACCTCGTGAAGGGCGACGTGCAGGTCATCACTCCCAATCCGAAAACGTCGGGGAATGGCAAGCTCAGTTTCCTAGGAGCTTGGGGATCGGTGCTCTTGAACGGCGGCAATGAAGACGCGGCGAAAGAGTTCGTCACGAAGCTCTACAAGAACGTGCCGGTACTTGATACGGGGGCTCGCGGTTCGACAACGACGTTCGCTCAGAAGGGCATCGGCGACGTGCATCTCACTTGGGAGAACGAAGCCCAATTGGAGATCAAAGAAGCGGGCGGCGACTTAGAGATCGTCTTCCCCAAGCAAAGCATTTTGGCCGAGCCGCACATCGCGGTCGTCGACAGCAACGTCGATCGCAAGCAGACCCGCGAGGCTGCCGAGTCCTATCTCAAATTCCTCTACACGGACGCCGGGCAAGAGATCATCGCCAAGCATTTTTACCGGCCCAGCAACGCCGAAGTGCTCGCGAAGCACGCCTCGACATTCCCCGCCATTGACCTGTTCTCGATCACGAAGGTCGCCGCGAGTTGGGATGACGCTCAGAAGAAATTCTTCGCTGAAGGCGGCGTGTTCGACGCCATCTATCAGCCCAGTAAGTGACCCGTAGCATGGGATTCCATCCCGTGCGCATTGGTCTTGATCGAGCGAGTGTAAACGCCGCCCAAAGAGGCACGGGATGGAATCCCATGCTACTTGGCTGTTCTTGTTGTTGAGGTTTGTGTCATGTCAGTGAACTCAGAAGATCTCCGGGACGACATGCTGCTATCGCTCGATGCCCTCGAAGGCGTCGAGCCAGCGCGTCCCGAATCGAAGAGCGACTCGGCATGGTGGGACGCCGTCTTGGATCAAGCGGCTGTCGCACCGACCGCCGCTGCCGCCAGCCCGTCCGACGACGACTTGATCGCCGATCTGCGCGAGGCGTTGGACGACCGTAGTAGCATGGGCTTCCAGCCCGTGCCTTCTTCAGGCTTTCATGCACCGAAGGAGCACGATCCAGTCGTCGTTCCGAGCAGTGCAAGAAGCGGCACGGGATGGAATCCCATGCTACAGGCGGGCTTCCAGCCCGTGCGTTCTGCGATCGAACCCCGATCTGAGACAGATCCAAAACCGGCTCAAAATCAGCCGAAAAACGAGCATCCGGCGGCCAGCGTTCAGCCAGCGGCGACACCGGCAATGCAACTCGGCGCGGGTTGGAATCCCATGCTACCGCCGGGGGGAGTTTGGAATGACTTCACTGTGCGGGACCGGTTGTTCGCGAAGTTGGTTGCTGGCGATCTGCCGGCGTTGCGAGACATCGACATCTATGTCGAACGCGGAGTGATCTCGATTCGAGCCGTCGTCGTGGCATCGGCCCCGATACCAATGTGGCCGACCCCCGTAGCATGGGCTTCCAGCCCGTGCCTTCCGCCCGTCGCCCTGAACCAACCGGCTCAAACTCCGAGTACTTCGAGCTTCGCACAAGCCGAACCCGTCAAGCCGGCGACGATCGAGCCGGCTCCGAAGTCAGTGCCGAACGACGCAGTTGTCGTCGCGAAAGACGAAGAGGCACGGGATGGAATCCCATGCTACGGGGAGAGCGACGACGCGGTTCGCGAGCGAATCATGGCGAGCTTGCAGGCCACTCAGATTCCGGGACTGATGAAGCTGCAGGTGGCGGTCAAAGGTCACTCGATCACGCTGAGCGGATCGGTGGCGAGCGACTACGAACGGCAGCTCGTTCTGCAAATGGTGCGGCGCGAGTGCGATGCGTGGCACGTTCGCAATGGCATTGCTGTTGTCGAAGCTCGCACCGCTCGGTTTGCCAAATTGGTAGAATTCTCACGCGATGTCTGGCATGTCTATCGCAAGGAAGTGCTGACAATTGCAGCATTGATACTGGTCGCCGTCGGATATGTGTTTCCGTGGCCGACTTTCGCTCCGGCCGCCACCTATCCAGTCACGACCGAGGCTGTGTTTGAAAAAGAGCCGATGTCGGGAGCGACCATCGTATTACACCCGAGAAATTGGAAATTACCCGGCGAAGCCTGCCCGGTCGGGAAGGTTGATCCTCGGGGCAAAGTGACCTTCTCAACGTTCGGGGATAAGGACGGAGTGCCCGCCGGGGAATATGTCGTCACCGCGCGCTGGTCGAAGCTGATTACTACTCCGGATGGCGACGCCGTTCCCGGTCCCAATGTGATACCGCCGGTGTTTGCTGATCCTGCGACTTCCCCGATTCGCTTTCGAGTCGACGCCAAGCAAGCCGACGTCGTGCCCATTGTCTTCAGTAGCAAGATCGTGAGCCGGAATCAGTGATACTCAAAGTCGTAGCATGGGATTCCATCCCGTGCGTCTTTTGCCTTCTCAAAGTCCGCCAATCAAGGAGAAATATCATGTAACACCAACAAGTAGCATGGGCTTCTAGCCCGTGCAGAATTCAGTCGAAAGAAATTTGGCAAGTCGCGTCGGATTCGTTTGAAAGAAATAAAAACAGAGAACGCACGGGATGGAATCCCATGCTACAGAAAAGGAACACTCTCATGAAATCGGTCTACTCTCACTCTCGATCAAACCCGCGACGAGCCGGGTTCACGTTGATCGAACTTTTGGTAGTTATTGCCATTATCGCCGTGCTGGCGGCGCTGGTGCTGCCGGCGGTTCAGTCGGCTCGGGAAGCGGCTCGCAAGTCGCAGTGCCAGAACAATCTCAAGCAGATTGGACTCGCGATTCACGGCTTCCATGAAGCCAAAAATGCTCTGCCCAGCAGCGGTCGGCCTTCGACTTCCAGCACCGTTCGCCTGGGCGTCTTCGTCAAGATCCTGCCCTTCATCGACCAGAAGGCGCTGTATGACCAATACGACCAGTCGGTGAATTGGAGTCATGCCAATAACCTGCCGGTGACAGCGCTGCGTATCAAGACTTACGAGTGCCCGTCGTCGCCGAAACACAATTTCTTACTCGATCACAATCCCGACGGGTTCACGGGCGGAGCTGGAACTTGGGCCGGGATTGTCGGAGTCGGTGATTATGCGGCGTCGTTGGGTGTGTCGGCGGAATTGGGGACATTATCAACGCCCGCATCGCCGATTGATGGTGGTAGTAATACCTCGGCGACTGGTACGGCGATCGTGACGAATGGCTTCCTGCCGAAGAATTCAAAGCTCACCTTCACCGATATTACTGACGGAGCCTCCAACACAATTGCTATTTGGGAGTCCGGCGGACGACCGTTGGTGTATCGTCGCGGCACGTTGGTTAATGGCGGTGAGAATCCCGTTAATCATCATACCAATGGTGGCGGTTGGGCTCGTCCGGCGAGTGACATTCTTTTGTCCGGTTCGTCGGCTGATGGAGCGTTGATACCCGGCGCGACTCAGGCGGCGACGTTCGTTAATCGCACGAACGGCTATGACCATGCAAGCGAAGCTTATGGTACGACCGGTTTCCCGGCTCCGTATGGTACGGAAGGGTCAAGTCAGCCCTTCGCGTTTCATAATTCGGGATTGAATGTGCTGCTGGGCGATGGCTCGGTGCGGTTTATCAGCGAGGAAATCTCCATCGCGGTCGCAGCCGCTCTGACCACACGCAATGGCGCTGCTAATGAAGTGAAGATTAATCAGGATTTTTAATCGTCACTTAGGATGTTCGAGTTGTTCTCACGGAAGAGTTCTTTTCCTCGCTGACCCGACTACGGGAGGCTCTCTATGTCAAAGCCATGTATGAAACGAAAACCGATCTCTGTGTTGCCGGGGTTTCGCTTAAGCCTGAGCTACACGCTCGGTTGGATGTGCTTCTTACTCGTGCTGCCGCTCGCGGCTTGCTTGATCAAAGCGGGTTCGTTGAGCGGGGCCGAGTTCGCAAAGGCCGTTTGGACCGACCGCGCTCGAGCCGCGTACTCGTTGACGTTCGGGGTGTCGTTTGCCGCTGCGGTCATCGACACGCTGCTCGGGCTGCTGTTGGCTTGGGTGCTGGTGCGCTACCAGTTCTATGGCCGACGTCTGATGGACTCGTTGATTGACCTGCCGTTCGCGTTGCCGACTGCGGTGGCCGGACTGGTTTACTCGAACCTGTATGTGAAGAACGGCTGGCTCGGGCAGTTCCTCGTGCCACTGGGAATTCAAGGTGCGTACTCGCGGTTTGCGATCGTGCTGGTGCTCTCGTTTATCGGCCTCCCCTTCGTTGTCCGCACCGTTCAACCGGTGCTGGAAACGCTTGATGCGGACATCGAAGAAGCGGCCGCCTGCCTGGGAGCGACTCGGTTGCAGACCTTCTTTCGAGTCATCCTGCCGGCCCTGTATCCGGCCTTGTTGACGGGCTTCACGCTGACCTTCGCGCGAGCCCTCGGTGAATACGGCTCGGTGGTGTTCGTCTCGGGCAACATGCCCTTCAAGACGGAGATCGCCTCGGTGCTGATCGTCTCGCGACTGGAAGAGTTCGCTTACGCCGAAGCGACTGCCATCGCCGTCGTCTTGCTGGCAGCGTCATTCGTGTTGCTGGGTGCGATCAACTTCTTGGAACGCTGGAGCCAGCGTCGCAGTGGGTAGCATGGGATTCCATCCCGTGCGCATTTGCGATCGAGCCAAACGTAATAAAAACTACCTCACTGAAATCACTCAGTTGAAATAAGAAATACAGCACGGGCTAGAAGCCCATGCGACGCGAAGAGGGAACTCAGTCATGAAGCATGGTGGGCGAGCAACAACGAGCGCAGCGGAGAAAGGCAGCACGGGACAGAGTCCCATGCTACAGGGGAAGCACGACGCGGCTCGCGAAGACCCGGCTTGGGTCAAGTACACGCTGATTGGATTGGCCTTTGCCATCATCGGAGTGTTGATCGTCATCCCCGTCGCCAATGTCTTTTATCAAGCCTTCAAAGGTGGCGTTGGCGTCTATTGGAAGAACCTCGTGGCCGACCCCGACACGCGGCATTCGATCCTGCTGACACTGACCGTCGCACCGCTCGCGGTCGCTCTCAACATTGTGTTTGGAGTCGCGGCCGCTTGGGTGCTGACGAAGTTCAATTTCCCCGGTCGCACCTTCCTGACGACGTTGCTGGACTTGCCGTTCGCGATCTCGCCGGTCGTCGCCGGGTTGATGTTCATGCTGTTGTTTGGATTACAGGGCTACCTCGGCCCGTGGCTGCGAGATCACGGCTTGAAGATCGTCTTTGCTTGGCCGGGGCTCGTGTTGGTCACGGCCTTTGTGACGATGCCCTTCATCGCTCGCGAGCTGATCCCAGTGATGGATGCGTTGGGCTCTGAAGAAGAGATCGCCGCGGTCAGCCTGGGCGCGAATGGTTGGCAGGTCTTCTGGCGAGTCACCTTGCCGAACATCAAATGGGGTTTGCTCTACGGAGTGATCCTGTGCAACGCCCGAGCGATGGGTGAGTTCGGAGCCGTGCATGTCGTCTCCGGCCACATCAGCGGGCAGACCGACACGATGCCGCTGCGCGTCGAGAAGCTCTTTCAGGAATACAACAACCCCGGCTCCTTCGCGGTGGCCTCGGTCTTAACAACGCTCGCGATCGTCACGCTCTTCTTGAAGATCTGGCTGGAACACAAGACCTCACACGAACTCGCCGCCGCTCAGCAACCCGTCAAGTAGCATGGGATTCCATCCCGTGCGTCTTCCTCGTGCAAAAACCGGCAAGGTCTTGAGTTTGAGTCGGCGAGTACTGCGGGAGTTGCAGGTCATCAGCGCGGGATGAATCCGTGCTACGTCAAACGTTGAGAGAACAGTACGACTGAGAGAACAACAAGGCGGGCACGGGATGGAATCCCATGCTACGGCGACGACGATTGGAAACTTCCATGCCAACATTTCGTCCTTTCAATCCCGATGGGCCTATGCGGGTCTACTACCGGAACTTGCCCCATTGGCGGCAGCCGGGAGCGACTTACTTTGTGACGTTTCGGCAGGTTGATTCGATCCCCAAAGTCGTGCTCGCCGAATGGCTGGACCTCCGCGATCGCTGGTTTCGAGCACATCACATCGACCCGATGTGGGTGAAGACTGATACCGCCCGGTTGGCGGATGCCTTTGAGAAGATCGCTCCTGAAGTTCGACGCGCCTTTGAGCGTGAGCAAGCAAAACTCCTGCATGAAGAGCTGGATCGGTGTCATGGCAGTTGCGTCTTGCGTCACCAGTCACCGCAACAAGAGATCGTCAAGTCGCTCGCGCATTTTGATGGCTCGCGACTCGTCCTCGGGGACTTTGTTGTGATGCCCAATCATGTGCATGCACTGGTCACCCCTCTTGAAGACTTTGAACTCGAAGACTTGCTCGGGTCGATCAAGCGATGGACATCGCGGGTCATTGGTGAGTGGCTCGAAACGCAGCCCGCAACAGTTCGTCCAGAGGGACCGGAGCGATCTCGTGAGGCGTTCTGGCAGCAAGAGTCGTACGACCGCATCGTGCGCGATGTCGAAGAGTTGGATCGCTTTCGCAAGTACATCGCGGAGAACGCAGCGAAAGCCAACGTGCCGGATGGTCAGTTTTATTACATGGCCGCCGCGTGGCTGGATGAGTTCGCACCGCGACCAGAATCACCGCCGTAGCATGGAACTCCGTCCCGTGCAGGAGTCGATTTTCTCGAAAGCCAAATTGAGATCGCGGGAACGCTGTCGACATTCACAACGAAAAGCACGGGATGGAATCCCATGCTACTTAAGGACTCTTTTCATGAGCATTTCTGCGAAGAACATCACGAAGCGATTCGGCCAATTCACGGCGCTCGACAATGTCAGTCTGGAAGTACCCAATGGTCAGCTCACGGCTTTGCTGGGGCCGTCGGGGTCGGGCAAGACGACGCTGCTGCGGATCATCTCGGGACTCGAATCTCCCGATGAGGGCAGCGTGCTTTATCACGATCAAGACGTGACGGATCACTCGCCGCAGGATCGGCAAGTGGGCTTTGTGTTTCAGCACTACGCGCTGTTCCGGCACATGACCGTCTTTGACAACGTGGCTTTCGGCATGTCAGTGCGCAATCGACCGAAGGATGAGATCCGCGATCGTGTGATGGAATTGTTACATCTCGTGCGGCTCGATGGTTTGGAGCGGCGCTTTCCTCAGCAGCTCTCGGGCGGGCAGCGGCAACGAGTCGCGTTGGCTCGGGCTTTAGCCGTGCAGCCGAAGGTGCTGTTGCTCGACGAGCCTTTTGGAGCACTCGATGCGAAGGTCCGGCAGGAACTGCGGCAGTGGCTGCGTCGGCTGCATGACGAGATTCATCTTACGAGCGTGTTCGTCACTCACGATCAGGAAGAAGCGTTCGAGGTGGCCGATCAAGTGGTCGTGATGCGCGGCGGTCAGATCGAGCAAGCGGGCACGCCGACGCAGGTCTTTGAGCATCCGGCCAATCCGTTCGTGATGGACTTTCTCGGCCAGGTGAATGTGTTTCATGGTCGAGTCGAAGGCGGTCGCGCGATGGTCGGCGGATTGGAGTTCGCATACCCGGACTATCAGCACTCGGAGTCTCGCAACGCGGCGGTCTATGTCCGACCGCACGAGCTGGATCTCGACGTGCAGCCGTTTGCATCGAGCCACTTGCGAGCCCGCGTGTTGCACATCAACCCGATGGGCTCGATGGCTCGCGTGCAGCTTCAAGCGGAAGAGTTCGACTTCCTGCTGCATGTCGACGTGCAGCACGACCGCTGTCGCGAACTGAAACTCGCTCCCGAACAACGCGTCTTCGTCGCGCCGAAGAAGATGCGCGTCTTCATCCCGGACTTTTCGATCTAGTCAGCGTCGTAGCATGGGCTTCCATGCCCGTGCAGTCTTTGTGACAGGTAGTTCGCATTACAGCGAAGCCGCAACCAAAGTGGGTGGCACGCCCTGAGCTTCAAGCGAAGGGCGTGGTGAGTGTCTCGAAGCCCACGCCCTTCGAGTACTCAGGGACGTGCCACCCAAATTCGTCTCGCCGCAACCAAGTCTTCGTCGTTTGTAAAACAGAAAGAGGCACGGCCTGGAAGGCCATGCTACGGCGGTAAGAAAAAATGCACGGGATGGAATCCCATGCTACTTCAAAGGGTGCCCATCATGACCTCAGAACTCAACGAGCCCGAAGCGGGCACAAGCACATCGAACGAGCCGCTCGACAGCATCAACGTCATCCGCGAGGCGTTGCAGGGGCTGCAGTTCGGACAAGTCACAGTCATTGTGCAGGACGGCCTCGTCGTGCAGGTGGACCGGACCGAGAAGCGTCGCGTGAGACAACGCAAAGCGTCGTAGCATGGGATTCCATCCCGCGCAGTCTTCGCCTTCATGGGCCGACTACCTCAACCGGCAACGCCCAGTAATGCCGAATACATAGCGCACGGCGTTCTGCTGCGATGCTTTGAATGGCAAAGGAATGGGGGCAGTGGAATAAGAAGTTCACATGCCGAGCTGTCTTTATTGACGCTTCCGACAGAACCCAAAGTAGTAGGCACATTCCATGTGCCGTTCACCAAATCCGACTACGAATTAGGTACCTGCTGACGGCACTCAGAGAGTGCCTGCTACTTCTGTCAGAGACGTGTTTATTCCTCTGCCCCCATTCCCTTGCCAGTTGTTTGCACTCTCATCGCCAGCGTCGGCAAGCCGTGAATCAGAGCGCCGGGATGTCGGTCGCACTCAAGTGATGTTGAAACAGAGCACGGCCTCGAAGGCCATGCTACGGCGGTAAGAAAAACTGCACGGGATGGAATCCCATGCTACGGCTACTCAAGGAAACGTCATGCCTATCTTCAACGACAACCTGGAAAGCATCGGGCGCACGCCTCTGGTGCGCATCAATCGGCTGGCTCGCGGACTGGGCGCGACGGTGCTCGCGAAGATTGAGGGCCGCAATCCGGCTTACAGCGTCAAGTGCCGCATCGGGGCGGCGATGATCAAAGACGCGGAAGCTCGCGGAGTGCTCAAGCCGGGCATGTCGGTTGTCGAAGCGACGAGCGGCAACACCGGCATCGCGCTGGCCTTTGCGTGTGCGGCGCGAGGCTACTCGTTGACGCTGACGATGCCCGAGTCGATGTCGATCGAACGACGCACGATGTTGCTGGCCTTCGGAGCACATCTCGTGCTGACTCCGGCGGTGAACGGCATGAAGGGCGCGATCGACAAGGCGGAAGAACTCGCACGGCAACCCGGATGGTTCATGCCGCGTCAGTTCGAGAACCCCGCTAATCCCGCGATCCACTTCGCGACGACTGGTCCTGAAATCTGGACCGACACTGATGGCCGCATCGACGCGTTCGTCGCCGGAGTCGGCACCGGCGGCACGATCACCGGCGTCGGTCGCTATCTCAAACACGAGCAACGCGCTGCCGTGCATGTCGTCGCTGTCGAACCCGAATCGAGCCCCGTGCTCAGCGGCGGACAACCGGGCCGGCATCGCATTCAAGGCATCGGAGCCGGCTTCGTCCCTACGATTCTGGATCGCAGTGTGATCGACGAAGTGCAAACGGTGTCTGAGGAAGCGGCCTTTGAAACGGCTCATCGGCTGATGGTCGAAGAGGGCATCTCCTGCGGCATCAGTTGCGGAGCCGCGATGACCGTCGCGTTGAGAGTGGCTGCTCGTCCCGAATTCGCCGGCGGTCAAATCGTCGTCATCCTGCCCGACGCCGCCGAGCGGTACTTATCGACCGACCTCTTTCGCGAAGACCTCTTGATGCCCTCGCCGACCTACTCGCCGTGCCCGAGCGATGACGAATGCTCGGAAAGCATCGACGCTGAAGACCCCGGCGAATGAAGTAGCATGGGATTCCATCCCGTGCAGTTTTGAAGAGAGACAGAGGCGGCTGTCGCGCCGGCGTTGGAAATGCGCACGGCCTAGAAGGCCATGCTACTTGGGGGCGTCGCATGGGATGTCATCCCGTGCCGACTTTGAGAGTGCGGCGACATAGAGCCGACGTCGGATCGCGATGACTTGAATGGCAACGGAATGAGGGCAATGGAATAAGAACTCCACATGCCGAGCTGTCTTTATTCCTCTGCCCCCATTCCCTTGCCAGTTCTTTGCGATCTCATCGCCAGCGTCGACAAGCCGTGAATCAGAGGGCCGGGATGCCGGTTGGGTTCAGGTGAGTTTCAGAAGACGCACGGACTGGAAGGCCATGCTACTTGGGGGCGTCGCGCGGGATTCCATCCCGTGCCGTTTTCAGACAGGTAGTTCGCGTTACATTCCTCTGATCGGCGGCTTGAACGCTCGGAGTCGTGTGGGCTTTGGTTGTGGGGCTGCCGTTGGAAACACGCACGGGATGGAATCCCATGCTACTTATGAAGGCTGCCATGAATTCTCCGGCTGATGGACGTCCGACGGTTTCGTTTGCTGAGGCGTTTCGTTTCTGGCTCAAACTTGGGTTTATCAGCTTTGGCGGACCGGCGGGGCAGATTGCGATCATGCATGCGGAACTTGTCGAGCGGCGGCGTTGGATCTCGGATCGGCGGTTCTTGCATGCGCTCAATTACTGCATGGTGCTGCCGGGGCCCGAGGCTCAGCAGTTGGCGACTTACATTGGTTGGCTGCTGCATGGGACTCGCGGCGGGATCGTCGCGGGCGGACTGTTTGTGCTGCCGAGCCTCTTCATCCTCATGGCGCTGAGTGCGATCTATGTCGCGTTCGGGAATGTGCCGTCGGTCGCGGCGGTGCTCGATGGGATCAAGCCGGCGGTCGTTGCCATTGTTGTTACAGCCGTTCTGCGAGTTGGCTCGAAGGCGATCAAGAACGGCGTGCTGTTAAGCTTTGCCGTCGCGGCCTTCGTGGCGCTCGCGATCTTTCAGGTGCCGTTTCCGATTGTCGTGTTGGTCGCGGGGTTGCTCGGTTGGATTGGCTCGCGCGTGGCGCCGGAGAAGTTCAAGGCGGGCGGGCATGGAGGGAAGGCGAAGCACGGGGAGAAAGGCGAAGAGGCACGGGATGGAATCCCATGCTACGTCATTGATGACGATCATGAGCCGCCGGCGCATGCTCGACCGAACCGCGTCACGTTTGTGGTACGACTTATTACAGGGCTCGTGTTGTGGGCGTTGCCGATGGCGCTGCTGCTGAATTGGCAAGGTTGGGACGGCACGTTTGCGAGAATGGGCACGCACTTCACATCAGCGGCTTTGGTGACGTTCGGCGGTGCGTACGCAGTGCTGCCGTTCGTCGCGAAGCAGTCCGTGAGCTTCGGTTGGATGCAGCCGACGCAAATGGTCGACGGGCTCGCGCTCGGAGAAACAACGCCGGGACCGCTCATCATGGTCGTCGCGTTTGTCGGCTTCGTCGGCGGCTATCAAGCAGGCGATCTCGGATGGCTCGGAGCGGTGCTCGGCTGCGTGATCGCGACTTACTTCACGTTTTTGCCGTCGTTCGTCTTCATCATGCTCGGGGCACCGTACATCGAGGCGATGCGCGGCGAACTGCGACTGACGGCTGCTCTCACCGGCATCACAGCGGCGGTTGTCGGAGTGGTGCTGAACCTCGTGGTCTTCTTCGGCAAGACGGTCATTTGGCCGAAGCTCGACATTCCGCACTCGGGCTTCTCCGTGTCGGGCGCGATGTCGCTCATCGCTGAGACGACGAACGTCTTCGGCTTAGTGCTCGCGATCGCCGCCTTCATCGCGCTGCAACGCTTCAAAGTGAGCTTGAGCTATGTCGTGCTCGCCTGCGCGGTCGCGGGGTTGCTGAAGCATGTCGTGAGTTGAGCCTCGCAACGTGACGCCAATTGATGGCGGTGTCGTCGTAGCATGGGATTCTATCCCGTGCCTATTCGAGCGGCATTCTCACTCGCTCGATCAAGAGCAATACGCACGGACTGGAAGTCCATGCTACGACGACTCGGACAAGCTACGAGGCACTCGGCACATCGCCCTGAGGCACTTCGAGTCGGCAGCAGCCGAGATTGAGAAAGGCTTTCTTCGAGCCTCGGGCCTTTTGCAGGAGATCCGGTCGCAGGCGGTAGATCATGAAGCGACCGTCGCGTTCGCGTTCGACGATTTGAGCGTTCTTCAGGATGCCCAAATGGTGTGAGACGAGCACGACTTCGTTCTCCAGTGCCAGCGCGATGTCGGTGACAGTCATCTCGCCGTATTGCAATGCCTCGACGATCCGCAGTCGCATGGGGTCGCCAAGCGCTTTGAGTTGCTCGGCGCAGAGTGTTGATTGAAACGAGTCTTCCGCTGCCACGTTCTGGTCCGCTCGCTGAGTGTTCGTCGAAAACCGCAGAGGCCAATGCTCTGGGACGGGGACTCTAACGGCGAGTACGGCTTGATCCAGTTTCGAGTGTCGTTGTGATCCTGGGTGTACCTACGCTTGATTATCATTCTGACGTTCGTTTGAATGTCATTGATTGATGTTTCCGAACCATCCTGCCGCCATCTTTCCTACAGGACCCGCCTCATGTCTCTGCCCTTGCTGTCTCGTTCCCGCCGTGCTTTCACTCTGATCGAATTGCTTGTCGTCATCGCGATTATTGCCGTGTTGGTCGCGCTGCTGTTGCCTGCGGTGCAACAAGCGCGGGAAGCGGCTCGGCGATCGCAGTGCAAGAACAACCTCAAGCAGATTGGGCTCGCTCTCGGGAACTACGAGTCGGCGCAGGGGCAGTTTCCGTCTGGAGGAGAGGGCACGGATGCTCAATATGTCGTCCGAAGATTGTTTCCCGTTTCGACCTTTACAGCCTGCTTGCCCTATACGGACCAAGCGCCGCTCTATGAGTTGTTCAACTTTGATTACCACTACACCAACAGCGCCAATAGCCAGAATGCGACAGCCTCGCGCACGAAGATCCCATCGTTCTTGTGTCCGAGCAACGGATTCGGCCGCAATGACACCGTGAACTTCGGTCAGACCGATTACATGCCTTCGGTGTACACGGACATCAATCCGGTCACGGGATTGCGTGGCAAGATTCAAAGCGGGGTCGCGATGAACTCGAACGTTGACGGGGGCATGCCGCTCTACGGACTCCGGGCGTCGAGCTACACCGATGGTCTGAGCAACACGTTGATGTTGATGGAAGATGCTGGCCGACCCTCCAATGTGGCCAGTCCGTATGCGCCCGACGAAATGGTTGCGGGCCTTGGCGGCGTCTCTGTCACCAGAACAGTGGGAGGCATCCCGCGCGGGGTTGATGCGTCGCAACTGTGTGGCGGTAAATCTTGTGAGAATCGTTGGGCTGATCCCGACTCTGGCAGTGCGGCTTCGGGACCTCCGCAGAATGATCCCGCAAGTCCCTACTTCAGCGGCGGCGGTCAACGCATTCTCAACAACAACGCGACGAGTACATACACGACAGCACCCGCCGGACAATGTCCGTGGTCGGTCAACAATTGCGGCCCCAACGAAGAGCCCTTCAGTCCTCATATCGGAGGCGTGCATGTGGTCCTGGGCGACGGGAGTGTGCGATTCCTAAGCGAAGCACTCGATTGGCGCACGTTGCTGGGAGTGCTGACGCCCAATGGAAGCGAAGTATTTTCGTTGGACTAAGCGTCTGTCCGAGTAGCATGGGCTTCCACCCGTGCCACTTCGCTTGAGTTCACGATTAATCGATCACGTTCAATACGCACGGTCTGGAAGCCCATGCTACGGCGCGAAACTTTGACGGTTGCTCAAGCGGTAGCGGTCGTAACGCCGATAGAAAGGTCGGATCTTCCTCGCTGACCGGACAACCGGAGGTTTGTGGAGGCTGCATGGGCGGCCCGTCAGCCTCCGGTTTTTCTTGCGCGGCTTACATCGATGCCAAGGAGGGCGTCATGAGTCTGGTCGGTCGGTTATTGAAGACTCTGCTCTCTTCCCGAGTTGCCATTGGTGCTGCGACCATCGTTGCGGCGGAGGGGATGCTGATTGCTCAAGAGCAACTGCCTCTTGAGTCGCCGCAGTATGAGGCGGCGATCCCGCTGCGCGACGTTGCTGACGAACGCTGGGTTGATGCGAGTTACTCGCTGCCCGAAGGCGGTTCGCAGACGACGACGAGTCCTGAAGTCACGGCCATCCTGAAGCGGCTCGACAAGATCGAGAAAGAAAACGCCAAAGCCAAAGACTCTTCCGACAAGTGGAGCGTGAAGCTCGGCGGGCACGTCCAGTTGGACTATGTGAATTGGGCTCGGGCCGACGACGCCATTCGAGGCCTTGCCGCTGCTCCGGGCACGAAGGACTTTTTCGAGTTCCGCCGCTTGCGATTGGTCGCCGATGGCACTGGCTACGGTCAGTTCGACTTCCGTCTGCAAATGACGCTCGAACCCGAGACCATTGGCGAGAGCACGGTGGGTACGGTGACGAGCCCGGATGTCAAAGACGCTTATCTCTCGATGAACGACATCCCGTTGTTAGGTCGCTTCCGCATCGGCAACTTCTTCGTGCCGTTCAGCCTCGAACAAGTGACGAACGACACCAACAACATCTTCATGGAGCGTTCGATCCCGACGCAGGGCATCTTCGCCGCTGACCGAGAAGTGGGCTTCGCGTTCTACAACTGCACCGAGGACAAGAACCTCACTTGGACCTACGGAGTGTTCTTCGACAGCATCAGCGAAGGGCTCAAAGAGCGGATCGACGACAATCAGGGTTATCGCGTCAGCGGGCGCGTGACCTATCTGCCCTACTACGACGAAGCGTCGAATGGTCGGTATCTCATCCATACGGGCGCCGGAGTTCTTTATACCGACGACCAGAACGACAGCGTTCGCTTTCGGGCTCGACCTCAGATTCATGAAGGCCCGCGTCTGATCGATAGCGGGGCCGTTGCGGCGGACACTTACACAACGGGCAATCTCGAATTCGCGGTCGTGTGGGGCGAGTTCACGGTTCAAAGCGAAGCGTTCCTCTGCAACGTCGATCGCACGGTCGGCAATGGCGCGACGATCGGCGGATGGTACGTGCATGGCAGCTACTTCTTGACCGGCGAGAACCGCGTCTTCGAACGCTTCGGTCAGCACGGAGCCCAATTCGGTCGCAACAAACCGAATCACAACCTTTCGTGGCGCGACACTGACGACGGTTGCCCGAGTTGGGGCGCCGTTGAACTCAAGACGCGCTACTCGAACCTCAATCTGAATGACCTCAACGCCGGTGAGTACAACGACTTCACGCTCGGCGCGAACTGGTACTGGTCCGACCGCACCCGAGTGATGTTCGACTGGATTCACCCCATGACATCGAGCCGCACAACCTTCGGCTCGACGAACTCCGATCTGCTCGCGATGCGGTTCGACTTCAATTGGTAGCACTCTCAGTAGTGCGGCGATGAATCGCAGGACTTCAAAGTTTAGTGGCCACCATTCGAAACTCAGCCACCGTGGCCTGAGTACACATTCTCTGTGTCCAGGCATTGTTGCACGGTGCTCGGTATGTTTCTTGAAGTTGCCCACCTACTTTTGAGGATCGATCGTGCTCGAACCCGCTACTTCTGATGCTGACATTCCTGTCGCTGAAGTCGTCGAATTCGAGCCACCGATTTCTTTTGATGAGGCATCACCCGAACTCATCGCTGAACGTGCTGGAGTCGATCTCACAAGCTACCGATTGCCCGATTTCCCACATCCGTTGCGTCGCCCGTTCGCGGCCTTGGCTTGGATTGTGCGAGCCCTATTTGGTGTCGGTAGCTTGATCGTGTTGCTGGCACTCATTGCGGCGATTCCGATCGTCAACTTTTTGGCGCTGGGATACTTACTTGAAGTTGAAGCCCGAGTTGCTCGCACCGGCAAACTTCGCAATGCGTTCTTGTTACTCGATGTTGCTCCGCGTCTGGGTTCAATCGCGCTGGGCATTTGGTTATGGCTCGTCCCGCTGAGGTACCTTGGACTGTTGCGGAACGATGCGTATTGGCTTGATCCTCACGGCCCCGCGAGTCGGCGGCTGGAGTTTTTCGTACCGCTTGCGGCGGTCTTAGTCGGGACACATTTGTGTCTGTCGTTGGCGCGAGGAGGCAGCTTTTCTTGCTTCTTCCGCCCGATCAAAAACGCACGTTGGTTGTGGCAGCACTGGCGACAAGGTGACTACTGGTCGATCGCGACGGCGGGCATTCAAGATGTCGTGCAACGACTGCGTCTCAAGCATCACTTCTTGCTGGGTGTGCGCGGCTTTTTTGGAGCGTTGTTGTGGCTCGCTTTGCCTTCTGCGCTCTTGGCCGCGGGCAATCCAGAGCAACCGGCGACGTTCTTCGTGTCGTTGATCGGCGGGTTCGGGTTGCTACTCGTCTTATGTTGGGTGCCGTTCCTGCAAGCGCGGTTCGCGATGACTGGCCGGTGGCGGACGATGTTTCAACTGGCGTCGATTCGGCAACTCTTTTGCTTCGCACCGATCGCGTGGTTGTTGGCGATTGTGTTGACGTATTTGCTCTCGTTCCCGCTGTTGCTGTCGAAGGTTTATTTATTGCCGCAAGACGCGCGGTGGCTGATCACTGTGATCTTCATTGTCAGCATCTATCCAGCGAAGGTTGTCACGGGTTGGGCGATGCATCGGGCGTTGAAGCGGCAAGACTGGCCTTGGTTTGGTTGGCGTTGGATGGTGCGGGCCCTTTTGCTGCCATTGCTGGGCGTCTATGTGTTCATCCTCTTTTTCACGCCGCTGATTAGCGAGCACGGTCGAGCTGTGCTCTTCGAGCACCATGCCTTATTGCTCCCGGCTCCCGCGCTGCTTTGATGAATTCTTTTAGGACTCTTCAGAGACGCTCGTCGCATCGCCTTTACGCCAATTGAAACTCTGGCATCTGCATCAAGAACTGCAGTACGCCGCGTTGACGTTGTTCAGAGTCGCCTCCTTGAGATTGGCGAATGCTTTGCAAGGCGATCTTTGACTCGGTGCTGAGGTCTCTCGCTAGCAATAACTCAGAGAACTCCGTCACCTCGTCGCCCTCGCGCGTTGTCGGCATGGTGAGCCCTCCCAGTTGTGGCGTACGTAGCAAGGTCGTTGCGAAGTTGGCGCGCTGAATCAGTGTCGTTGAGCTGATCCACAAGCGACCGCCGTCCCAACCTTTGACAGTTGGAGGCTCGAACGGGCTTTGCCCCAACTCTGCGCATAGCTTCGCGACGTTTTGCAACTGTGGTTTGGCGTCGAGTGTTCGCAGGGCTCCGAGGACCAATTCAATCGGGCTCTTGATGAGCGAGTTACGATGCTCGTTGGCAAAGAACAAGCGCGACGTCAACAGTTCGCGCAATACCGGTGACCAGGCGAAGTCATGATGTCGAATACGAGCGGCTAGCGCCTCGGTCTGCTCCGGATGCGGTTGCTGAATCACGAATTGCCGTAGCAGCTTGAAGGCGAGAAATCGCGGGCAAGCCTGGTGTTTCAAGCACAGTTCGACGACCTCGCCGCCATCGAAATGGCCTGTCTGGCCAAGGACGGTCTTAGATCCAGTGTCATGTTGAATCGAGTTCATCCAGAACTCGGAGTTGCGAACATGCCAACCCGTGAAGGCTCGCGCGGCTTCTTGAATATCGCGCTCCGTGTAATTTCCAACACCCAGGCTGAAGAGTTCCATCAGCTCGCGCGCGAAGTTTTCATTGGGATGTCGTTTGCGGTTGGCGTTGCTGTCGAGCCAGACGAGCATCGCGACGTCTCTGGCGATGCCGTGCAACACGCGGCGGAAGTTGCCCAGCGACTCGCGCCGCAACAATTCGTTCTGTGCCAGCATCAGCGGTACCGAACTGACTTTTTCATTCGAGGTCGCGAAGTGGTTGTGCCAGAGCAACGTGAGCTTTTCGAGCAGTCGATTCTCGGACGCATGCAGGCGGTGCAGCCACCACGCTTTCAAGTCGAGAATGCTGCCACTGTCGAGTGCGGCTTGCTTGAGGAGCCGATCAGCGGCTTGAAAGGTGGGTGACTCTGGTTGCGGAGTTAGTAGCCGATCGAGCGTGCGTTCCAGGCCATCGTGTAAGGCGCGATCAAGATCCGTCGGTGAGGCACCAAAGCCAGTGCGCCACAAGAAGTGAGTCGCGGTGCGACGATCCCATGTGAGTTTTGCAGGCTGAAGCAGTTCTGACATGAAGGCTCCTTTCGCAGGGCAGAGTCAGTAGGCAGACGGCGGCAATCAGTTCCACATCTACCCACTGACAAAGCCACACAGTTTCAACAACGACGTGCATCCAGCCATTCGTCGCTGCTGCGCGGAGTGCTTACTCGCTAGCGATGCAGAAGAGATGCTTTTCGCCCCGCAACAGAAGTCGGTTGCCAGCAGGGACTGGCGAACCGATCACGGACTCGCCCATGTTGTTTTCGGCGAGCACTTCGAACTTGTCATTCGCGACGCTCGCGACGAACACCGTGCCGTCTTCACGTGGAGCAAACAGCTTGTCGCCAGCGATCAACGGCGAGGCGTAGAAGTTCGAACGATGTTTCGGGAAAGCACCTTCCCAAACGGTTCGGCCACTGGTCGGGTCGATGCTCGCCACTTCGCCTTTATCGCGTACCAAAACGACTCGGCCTTTGTACGCGACCGGAGTGGGGACGAACGTGCCGACATCGTCACGTTTCCATACGTGGTTGGTCGCCGTGACGTCGCCGTGTCCTGACAACCGCACGCCATGCAGACGCGGAAGGCCTCGATCGTTGCGCCCGTAAGCGATGACCACGATGTCACCGACGATGACCGGAGTCGCGATCGCGGGCCACAACTTGTTGGCGTCAGGATTGAAGTTGCCGCACGACCAAGTGACTTGTCCGTTTGCGGCGTTGTGGATGGTGAGATGCTCGGCCCCCCAGACCAGAATCGACTCTTGGCCTTGGTGCTGAATCACCAACGGTGTCGTATAGCCATGATCGCACTCCACAGGAGTCGCATAGTTCCGAGCAACCTTCCAAACCATCTCGCCCGTAGCTTTATCAAAGGCCGCCAGCCACGACTCGCCCTGATGCATGCGAGCCATCACGACATACTTATCGGTCAAGACAGGTGACGTGCCATGGTCCCAAAACAAGGTGTCCTTGCCAAAGCGCTCGACAAGGTCAGTTTTCCAACGCACTTTTCCGTTGAGATCAACCGCCGCGAATGTACCGCTTTTGAAGAAGATAAAGACCGTTTGGCCGTCAGTGATCGGTGAGGCATTGCTGCCTGAACCGTTGCGATGCTTGCCGGGGTTTTCTTGGCCAAACCCAGCACGCCACTGTTCTTGGCCATGAGTGTCGTAGCACAAGAGCGCATCGTGCCCTTGGGCGGCAGAGGTCACATAGATGCGACCATTGAGCAGGATGGGCGTCGAGCAACCTTTGCCGGGTAATTCGGTGCGCCACAAAAACTTGTCCGCGCCAAACTTTGTGGGATAGGTCCCGGTTTCGATACTGCCATGCCCCAGCGGCCCGCGCCAGGCACGCCATTCGGTCGAAGTCGGCTCTGCCCCGAATCCGTCGCGAACGACGAGGCAGAGCATCCAAGCAGTCATGAGCAGCATGTGGCGAGACATCGTTGAGGAGTTCCTTTCAGAGCCAGAAAGCGGAGTGGTTGTCATCGCAGGCGATCGATTTCTTGTCGAAAGCTAGTCGTTCGACGTAGTCGCTCCCAAGTTGTCGGTCGAGTTCGAGGTGAGTCACTGGTTGTTAAAGTCCATCCTCGGACCGAACGGTCGCCATGAAGACGCGATCAATTCGCGAGAAATCGTGACTTGCCGAGGCGACGGTTGAGCCCGACCATTCTGCCCCTTTTGGCTTTCATTTCGGAGCCTGACTTTGATGTGCAGAGGCTAATTCATGAGGTTCAACTCCGTTGCCCGATGGTCGCGCGGCCTGATAGTGGCTGCAGTGACCATGCTCGTGAGTGGATTGCTCTGTGGAGCGATCGGGTGTTTTGGGACTGCGGAAACCAAGTCGCCCACGACGTCAGATAAACCTGCGGAGAAGCAAGCCGTCTCGGTGTCGAGCGCCCTGGCGGCACTGCATCCGATCGAGTTCGAAATTGGAGTGCCGCGCGATCTGCCGTCCGGAGAACTCAACTCTTGGGGCGATGTCATGCTGGCGGACCTCATGGATCCCGAGGTCGACGAAGGCAAACTCAGGGAAGCGCTGAAACCATTTCTGGACGAAGTAATGATTGAGCGCGTGTTGCGGCGGCAGTTTGTGCCCCGCGATTCAGTCGCTATTCGTGATGCGATCTGGGCACGCGGTATTGCAGAAACGGTCGCGAAAACTACCGACAGTGATCTCGATCGTGTCGTGCAGTTGTTTCAGTTTGTGACTCAGAACTTGCATGTCTTGCCCGATGACAATGTGCCGCTGGGTTTGTTTGATCGGTTGCAATTGGGTTTCGGTCAGCCCGAGGACCGAGCTTGGACCTTCGCTCTTTTAGCGCAGCAATTGAAACTGCCGACAGTCATCATCGAACCGAAGTTGCCTGACGATGCGAAGAAGTCTGTGTTGGTCGGAGTGGTCATTGACCCCGAGATCTATCTGTTTGATGCGACCGTCGGACTGCCGATCCCCGCAGAAAACGATGATCAGCAGCAGGTTCAAATCACCAAGGTCGCAACGCTGCAACAAGTCCTCGCCAGTGATGCGGTGTTGAGGCAACTCGATCTTGAAGGCCACGCCTATCCATATCAGTCCGAGCATTTTCGGGCCGCGACGTTGTCAGTGATCGGTGACACGACGTTGTGGTCGCGGCGCTCAGAGGCGTTGCAGAATGGAATGGCCAAAGAATCCACAGCGGTCGTATTCCAACCGTTGGTGTCGGTGGGGCCCTTCGAGGGTGTCCTCGATCAAGTGGTCTCTGTGGTGAAAGGTCAACTCCCGGCAGGGAATGTTGGTGTTTGGAAGTATGCCGAAGACCGGCGCGAGCAACGTGAAGTTTTGAATGCCGAGCAAGTCGCGGGACTCAAAGAGTTATTTGATCCATTTCAGGCACCTCGTCCGTTGATCATCGTTCCCATCGAGAAGCCCGAGGCAGGCAAGGCGCCTGTCAAATTGGAGTTTGGCAAAGGTTGGAATCACTTGTTGATCGCGCGGACCAAACAACTGATTGGACAGACAACCGAGTCCATCCCCATGTATTTGAAGTTACAAGGTTGGGCACGGATTCCTCCAACGCCATCTAAGGGGCTGGCCGTACCGGCAGAATTCGAAGCGGAGGTTACGCGGCTTATTCCCGAAGATGTTCAACGCCTGCATGGACAAGCGGCGGAACTGGCGCTGTTTTGGAGAGCGACTTGCCAACTATCACTGGGCGAATACGGAACTGCGGCGAATGATTTCGAGACCTACTTGACTCGCGTAGCGCGGGGCACATTTCCGGCTCAGTCACGTTATTTGGCGGGGTTAGCGACAGCTCTGAAGGGGAATCCCAGCCGCGCGCTGGCGTTCATGTCGCGGATCGATCCGTCCGATCCTCAATATCGAGCGGCTCGAATCTTGATGAAGCGCTGGAAAGCGCTGGCCGATGACGGCGCGAGCGAAAAGTAGATCGCTAGACTCCGCCGCATGACGACGTCGGCTAGTACGCCAACGACCGATCAGCCGCAGGTCAATAAGTCCTGTGAGTTCTTTCGTTCGCTTGTCTGCCAGCCGCCGTGCAGCACCAAGTCGTTCCTGCTCGGCTTGGTATTCAGAGACTCAATTGTGTGTTCCAGAAACGAGGCTAGGGAGTGGCCAAAGCAAGAAAGAAAGCGGCTGAGCGAGTCGTGGCAAACGACTATGAAGCTCAGACGCAGCAAGTCGGCGAATGGCTTTTCAGCCATCTGCAGCGTCGGCAACCGTCGATCTTCGATCGGCGTTGGTGGGATGACCGCATTCTGAATTGGGCCATGGCCGATGAGGCGGTCAAAGTCCAGATGTTTCGCTTTATTGACGTCCTACCGACGCTGAAGACGCACGCGCATGTTGCTCGGCATCTCCAAGAATACTTCGAGCTGGTGAACGAACGGCTGCCGGGTGCGGCGCGCATCGTCATGCATTATGCCGAGCCCGAGTCGATTCTGGGTCGTGCGATTGCTTTCAACGCCCGCCGCAACGCGCGGCGTATGGCTGAGCGCTTCATTGCCGGTCAGTCGCATGCTGAAGTGTTGCAAGCGGTCGGCAAACTCCGGCAGCAAGGCTTCGCATTCACGCTCGACTGGCTGGGTGAAGCCGTCGTTTCCGAGCCCGAAGCCAATGCCTACAAGAATTCGTATCTCGAACTGCTCAGCAATGTCAGCGAGACCGTCAACGGTTGGTCTGAAGATACGCAGATCGACTGGAATGACAACGGTCCGATTCCGCGTATGAACGTGTCGCTCAAACTGTCCGCGCTTAACAGCCAGTTTCGCGCCATCGCGCCGAAGGCGTCGGCTGAGATCGTCAAGACGCGGCTGCGTCCGATCTTGCGGCGGGCTCAGAAGCAATTAGCCCATGTCCAGATTGACATGGAGCAATACGTCTACAAGGACCTTACTTTGGCGATCGTCAAAGAGGTCCTTGTAGAGGACGAGTTCCGCCGTTGGGCTGATGTGGGTGTCGTCATTCAAGCGTACTTGCCGGAGTCTGAGCGCGACTTGCTCCAACTGCGCGAATGGGTCGAGCAGCGTGGCACGCCAATCACGGTGCGGCTCGTGAAGGGGGCGTATTGGGATTACGAGAATGTCATCTCCGAGCAGCGCGGTTGGCCTTTGCCCGTGTTTGCTCAGAAGTGGCAATCAGACGACAGCTATGAGCGTCTGACGGAGTTCTTGTTGAAGAACTATCAATGGCTCCGGCCGGCGTTTGGCAGTCACAACTTACGAAGCCTGGCTCATGCGATCGGTTGTGCGCGGCATCTCAACGTGCCGCCTGCCGCTTACGAAATCCAAATGCTCTACGGCATGGCGACTGAGCAAGCTCAGCTCTTTCGTGAGTTGGGGCAGCGCGTCCGCATCTATACGCCCTTTGGTGAGATGCTTTCCGGTATGGCTTATCTCGTCCGCCGGTTGCTGGAAAATACATCCAATGAATCCTTCCTGCGGCACAGCGTTGCTGCAGATATCTCGCAGGAGAAACTTATGGCGAAACCATCCACTGTCGGTGCCACATGGCCGGCATCAACCTCGAAGCCTCAACCTGCGTTCGTCAACGAGCCGCCATCAGACTTCAGTCGCGAAGATGTTCGTCAGCAGATGCAGACGGCCTTAGATGATGCGCTGAACAATCTTGGGGATCGGCGTTCGCTGGTCATTGGCGGACGTTTGATGACCGGATCGCGACTCTCGGTGGTAAAGAATCCATCTCAGCAGGCGCAGGTTCTGGGGTCATACATGCTGGCCACTCCGAATGATGTCGAGTTGGCCATTGCTGGAGCGGTCAAAGCACAACGCGAATGGGGCGATGTCGATATCGAACGTCGAGCGGCGCTGCTTGATCAAGTGACCGAGTGCTTGCGGGAATCGCGGTTTGAACTCGCGGCCTGGGAAGTTCTCGAATGCGGCAAGACCTGGATGGAAGCCGATACCGATGTCGCCGAGGCCATCGACTTTTGCCGGTACTATGCGCAACAAGCCCGAGCCTATCTTGCTCCGCGCGAGGAGAACTTGGCCGGCGAGGAGAACGTCTATTTCTATCGCCCGCGAGGAGTCTGTGCGGTCATTGCTCCTTGGAATTTTCCATTGGCGATTCTGTGTGGCATGACGGCGGCCGCGTTAGTTGCAGGCAATGCGGTCATCCTTAAGCCAGCTGAAGAAGCCACGCTGGTGGCCGCTCGGTTTATGGACATCTTGCATAGCGCCGGCTTTCCGGATGGTACGGTCAGCTTTCTCTCTGGTAAGGGTGAAGAGATTGGCCCGCTACTCGTGCAGCATCCCGATGTCGCGATCATTGCTTTCACGGGTTCTCGTGAAGTGGGCCTGCAAATCAATCGATTGGCGGCCGAGTCGCCGATGAATGGCCCCGCCGTGAAGAAGGTGATCGCCGAAATGGGCGGCAAGAACGCCATCATCGTGGATGATGACGCCGATCTGGATGACGCCGTGCAAGGTGTCGTGCAGAGTGCGTTTGGGTTTGCTGGTCAGAAATGCTCGGCGTGTTCGCGAGTCATTGTGTTGAAGGAGATCTATCCGGCATTCGCTAAACGTCTGGTCGCGGCGACTCGCAGTTTGAAAGTCGGATTGGCGATGGACCCGGCGAGCTTCATGGGGCCGGTCATCAGTGCTGAGGCACGCGATCGGTTGAGAGCGTTCGTTGATGATGCCAGTGAGCGACAGAATCGCGTGCTGGATTATCCGCTCGAAGCCGAACTCGCGAAGTCGGGATATTTCATCGGTCCGCAGATCTTCGTCGATGTTGATCCAAAGAGTGACTTGGCGCAGCAAGAGCTGTTCGGCCCGGTGCTCGCTGTGATTCCGGTCAACACGCTGGAAGAAGCCATTGATGTGGCCAATGACACCGAGTATGCGTTGACTGCCGGAGTATTCAGCCGCAGTCCCGCCAACTTGAAACGCTGTGCTGCGCAGCTGCAGGCCGGAAACATCTACCTCAACCGCGCGATCACCGGAGCCCTGGTGAATCGGCAGCCATTCGGCGGCTTCAAGTACTCGGGTATTGGGACTAAGGCGGGGGGGCCGGACTATCTGTCGCAGTTTGTGATTGGCATCAACGTGACCGAGAACTCGATGCGGCATGGATTTGTACCGGAACGTGCGCGGAGCACTTCCTCCGAGAGTGTCCAAGAATCCGTGGGATAAGCAGCGGACTTGCAGACCGCATAACCCGAACGCTCGGACTTATTCCTAAGGTGCCCGGCCAAATTTCTGAGCCGTGAGTTGCCCTCGCGCGAAAGCGCGGTTGAAGACGGAACGAGTCCCAGGCGTTGCGCTCGCCAACACTCGGATGACCCGCACTCTGAGCGCCCTCTGCAGAAGTCTCAACGTCGGCGCAACCCGTCCGTTGACTGTACCGATCGTGACACTTGAGACCATTCGTTCGGGCGACACCGACTCATGAGGCCGCCAACTGGTGCGGTTTATGCGGTCTGCTCCGATGAACGCCACGCGTGCGGATGCTGCCGAGTCGAGCGTGAATGCCTGTGGCGACAGTTCGCGCTCGCAAGATGAGTCGTGCCGCATTCGCGAGTCGATCCTTCCCAGTAATCGCGCGGTGCCCGAGGAGTCGGACGAGTTGCACCGCGATGCAACCTGACTCAGCGCCATTCAGCGGCCTGCGCATCACTGGGAGAACGACATGGTACGTCGATCGTGGCTTAAGGATCTCAAGCAAAAGTTTCAGCGGCAATCACAACGTCAGCGAGCACGTTCGAATCGTCCGCTCGAAGTCCTCGAGTCACGGGCTTACTTGTCAGTGAATTCGATCTTCAACGCTGGTGAATTGACGTTGGTTTCGAATGCGGCGGATTCAATCGTCGTACAGACCAATCCATCCGCTGCCAGCCAGGTACAACTGGTCGTGAACGGCACCGTTGATACGAGTCTTGGGACCGTGCTGGCGAATCAAGTGACACGACTTTTGGTTGTCGGAAGTGATGCCAACAACACCATCAATCTGACCAACGTCACCGCAGCGAGGTTTCCCTCACTGACGAGTGTTGAAGTCGATGCACGCAACGGCAACGACACGATTACCACGACGCCTTCCTTCCCAGACCTGATCAACACCGGCGATGGCAATGACGTGGTTATAGCCACCGGTTCGACCGTGGGCGTGAATGTGTCGCTGGGCGATGGCGATGACATCTTCAGTGGCAGCGGCAGTAATGACACGATCGACGCAGGCGATGGCCAAGACGTCATCGATGGAGCGGCGGGTAATGACAACATTCAGGCTCAAGAAGGCGACGACACCATTCGCGGTGGTACTGGCAATGACACCATCTTGGGTGGCGACGGCACAGATTCGTTGTTGGGTGAAGACGGTGATGATTCGATCGACGGTCAAGACGGCACGGATTCGATCGACGGCGGTAATGGAGACGACTTCCTCTCGGGCAGTGGCAAAAATGACACGATCGACGGTGGACTCGGCAACGACAACATCTCGGGGGGTGGTAACAACGACTCGCTGATCGGCAATTTCGGTGACGACGTGATCAACGGTGGTGGTGCTGCTGACGTGATCCTGGGCGGAGTGGGGTTGGACTTCGTGATCGGAGGTTTGGGAGACGACTCGATCGACGGAGGCGAGGACGACGACACGCTCTTTGGTGGCGGTGGTCTCGATTCAATCACGGGTGGCAACGGTCAAGATTACCTCAATGGAAACGGTGGCGACGACACGTTGGATGGCGGCGAAGGAAACGACCGCGAGATTGGAGGAACGGGCAACGATCTGATCGCTGGGGGCGGTGCGTTGACCTCTGCATTGCCCAACCTGGTGATCGATGATGCTGTTGTGACTGAGGCGGGTGGCTTCGTCATCGCCAGCAATCTCAACATCGCCCAATTCGTGTCCGAGTCGGTACTGGCTGACATTACCGGTGATGGCATTCAGGATCTCGTGATGGTGGGGGGGGCGACGTTGGGGGTCGCAGCGGGAACTGCTGCGGGCACGTTCGGCGCTCCAACACAGTTTGCACTGACAGCCAATGCGACAGCCTTTGGAGTTGCGGCAGGCGACTTGAATGGTGACGGCCGTGCTGACGTTGTTACCGCGAATGCTGGTACGTCGACTATGCAGGTACTTCTCAATACCGGTGGCACGCTTGGAGCTGCGACAGCAGTAAATGCTCCGCAGAACGGTAATCCTTTCGATGTCGATCTGATCGACGTTGATGCGGACGGCGATCTGGATATGGTCGGACTCAATGCGGGCACCGAAAACGTTTCGATCTATATCAACGATGGCAAAGGCACGATGGCAGCTCCTGCGAGCGTTGCCGTTGGTGGTTTTGGAGCCCAGAGCTTTGTGCGCGGCGACTTCAATGGTGATGGCAATGTTGACGTCGCAGTGATCAGCACAGCGTCTCAGCAAATTTCGTTTATGGCAGGTGGTGGTAAGACCTTTGCAGCGGCGGTGACTTCGGCTGTCACCATCAACAACCCCAATGAAATTGATGCGGCTGACTTCGATGGTGACGGCGATCTGGACGTAGTTGTCGGATCCAACATCGCCGGCGGTCAGGTGCAGATCTTACTCAACGATGGTGCGGGTTTATTCACATCGTCGAGCAAGTTAAACGTCGGTGCTCGCACGAATGATTTGGCGACTGGTGACTTTGATGGTGACGGTGATGTGGATGTCGCGGTGGGTGATACGTTCTTGAGTGCTGTGCATTTCGTCATCAACAACGGTGGTGGAACTTTTGTTACCGGACATACAGCAGGTTCGAACGATGCTAATTCGGTGAATGTCGCCAGCCTCGTCGGTGACGCGCTTCCGGACGTGGTGGCCGTGGGTACGACGGTGGGCGCCGTCTTGGAGAATCGGGCGACGATCGGCAATACCGCCAACTTTGGCGTCACGCTGACGACTCCGTCGACTGTGCCCGTGACAGTTCAGTTCACTGTGACAACCGGTACTGCGAATGGCACTGGAGAAGTGACGACGGGCAGCGGCACGTTGACCTTCGCGCCTGGCGTGACGACCCAAACATTGCCTGTCAGCTTGGGCGCAGATCTCACTCGCGAAACGACTGAGTCGTTCCAAGTGACGCTCTCCAACGCTCAAGGGGCAGTGATCGTTGATGGAGATGCGAGCGGCCTGATTGTCGACAACGATGGTGGACAGCAAGCCAATTTAATCAACGCTCAAAACGTGAGCGTCACTGAAGGGAATGGTCCTGGCAGCGTGACGTTCCAAGTGACGATGACCCGTAATTCGGCGAATCCCATCACGGTCGACTTCCGCACCGAGAATGGCACAGCCACAGCCGGCTCGGACTATGCCAGCCAGTCGGGGACCATCACGTTTGCTCCCGGTACGACGACTCAGACGGTCACTCTGCAAACGACAGGCGACGGAACAGGTGAAGTTGACGAGACCATCTTCTTGGTGCTCTCGAATGCGGTCGGAGCGACGATTGGTGATAGCCGAGGCGTCGCAACATTGACGAATGATGATGGTGCCGTCGTGCCTTTTACGGGTGACACGCTCGAAGGTGGCACGGGCGTCAATACCCTCGTTGGTAGTCGCGGAGGAGACGTCATTACAGGTGGACCTGATGCTGAGACCATCAATGGTGGCGATGGTGATGACATCATCTATGGTGGCAGCAGCAACGATGTCCTAAACGGCAACAACGGTAACGACACGCTCTTTGGCCAAGGCGGGAATGACACACTCTTTGGCAATGCAGGCGATGACGTCATTCGCTGGCGCGGAGCCGGTGACGGCGACGATGTCTTTGCGTCCGAAGAGGGTGCAGACACGGTGCTGGTCACGGGCGGTAGTTCAAGTGACACCTTCGCGGTGACTCAGTCTGGCAGCTCGGTAGTGATCACCGACAACCTCCGCACGATGACGATCAACTCGCCAGAATCAGGGCTCGTTCCGGGAGCAGAGCTCATTCAGATTCAAACGGGCAACGGCATCGACTCGGTGACGATCGGTAGTCTCAATAACTCGGGAGCGTATGTCTTCGAGGTTGATCTCGGAGCTGGCGATGACACCTTCAACGCCGCCGGCGCGAATCTGGGGCGTGTGGTGTTGTCTGTCTTGGGCAACACCGGCTTGGACGTCCTCAGAGGCAGTGACTCGGGCGAAGTTCTGCAAGGCGGTGACGACAACGATGTGATCCGCGGCGGGCTGGGAGCAGACTCGATCTTGGGCGGCCTCGGTGACGACACCCTTCGCGGTGAGGACGGGAACGACACGCTGCTCGGTGAAGACGGCAATGATTCGCTCGAAGGTGGACTTGGCGATGACTCGTTACTCGGCAGCTTTGGCAATGACATCGCGACCGGCGGTGACGGAAACGACACCCTGATTGGTGGCTTTGGTGATGACAACCTGACCGGTGAAGCGGGCAATGATTCGGTGCTCGGGCAGTCAGGTTCGGATGCGATTTACGGCGGTGGCGGCAACGACACGCTCAACGGTGGTCGCAACGATGACACCGTCAGCGGCAATGCGGGTGACGACTACGTCATCGGCGATCATGGCAATGATCTCGTGCTGGGTGATAGCGGCAACGACATCCTCAACGGCGGCGACGGTAACGACACTCTGCGAGCCGGTGAGGGCAACGATGGCATCGTGGGTGGTGATGGCAACGACCTGATCCAAGGTGAACTTGGTAAGGACACGATTGTCGCTGGTAGCGGTGATGACCAAGTCATCGGTGGAGGTGGTGCGGACATTCTCTTCGGCGAGGATGGCAATGACACGCTCAATGGTAATTCGGACACCAATGACACCATCGTAAGCGGGCAAGGTTCCGATACCGTTGTCGATCCAATCAGCGAGATTGATGAGCAATTCACGTTGTCAAGTACGCTGCTGGCACAGCTCAACTTGATTCCATAATCGCAGACGCTGTTGGTGATTTGGTGCGAGCGAAATAGAAATGGCGTGATGCCCTCATCACGCCATTTTTGTTTTGCCAAAACGTGACGGCTCGTGATCAACCTGATGGTTGGTGACGAAATTTAAGGAGTGCTCATTTTGAAACTCATGCGCTGGTTCGCCTGTGGCACACTTTGTTATGCGACTGCGTTGTCGACGTTGGCTCAAGACAAGCTTCAAGAACGCTATCGCGACGAGCGTGCGCGCATGGTTCAAGATGTCCTGGTACGTGAGGGCATTCGTAACCCGCGTGTTTTGCAGTCGATGGGCTCGGTGCCCAGGCATGAGTTCGTTGACGGCTTGCATCGTAAGCAAGGCTACGTCGACACCGCCTTGCCGATCGGGCATCAGCAAACGATCTCGCCGCCATTTGTCGTTGCCTACATGACGGAGACCATCGATCCACAACCTGAAGAGCGAGTGCTCGAGATCGGTACTGGCAGTGGTTATCAGGCCGCGGTCCTGTCGGGATTGGCGAAAGAGGTCTACACGATCGAAATCGTCGGTCCCTTAGGCATTGAAGCCGAGAAGAAGCTGAAGAAGCTCGGTTATAGCAACGTCTTCTGCCGAGTCGGCGATGGTTATCTGGGTTGGCCGGACAAAGCCCCCTTTCACAAGATCATCGTGACTTGCTCGCCCGAGAAAGTGCCGCAACCGCTGGTCGAACAACTGGCCGAGGGCGGCAAGATGATTATCCCTCTGGGTGAACGATATCAGCAGGTCTTCTACTTGTTTGAAAAGCAGAACGGACAACTCAAGCCCACGAAGTTGATCCCAACGCTGTTCGTGCCGATGACCGGTAAATCCGAAGACTTGCGAGACATCAAGCCCGATCCTGCTCATCCACAGTTGCTCAATGGCAGCTTCGAACTTGATGCCAACAACGACGAACGCCCCGACAACTGGCACTATCAACGGCAAGTCGAGCGGATCAAAGGCGAGGCTCGCGACGGAGACTTTTACTTGGAGTTCATCAACGCTGATCTCGGGCGACCGTCGCAGATGTTGCAAGGGTTGGCGATCGACGGGCGTAAAGTCGCGAGCGTGAACTTATCGATGGATGTCGCGATCGAATCCGTCACGCCGGGTGAGCAACCGTATGAGAAGCCGGCGCTGGTCATTCACTTTTACGACTCCGTGCGCCGCCCAATTTCAGATGTGCTCGTCGGTCCGTTCACGCGTCGCATGAGTTGGGAACGGCAAGGCCGCAAGATCGATGTTCCGAAAGAAGCTCGCGAAGCCGTTTTGCGGGTCGGCCTGAACGGCGCGATCGGCAAGATGACCGTTGATAACGTCAAACTGAGCTACGTGCCGCGTTAATGGGAATCACACGCTGCTGGCTGGATCGCGGCGGCGTGTTAGCAAACCGGCGACAGCGAGTAACAGCATCAACCCACTGCAACTGGCCGCGAACCAATCGCCGTGACGGACATAAAGGCTCGAACGGGAATCGAGCGGAATGTCGGCCACGAGCGCGGCGTTGAGGTCTTTGTGCAGTCGCCCCGTTTGAGGGTCACGTATCGTCGAACGCGGTGGGTCCGCTCGGTCACCGTCGATGAAGGCGAGCGGTTCGAGCACGAGGCCATCGCCGTCGATCACAGCTGAGATGCCTGTATTGACGGCGCGCACGATTGGAGTGCGGCACTCGATGGCGCGGAAGCGGGCGGTGATGAGGTGCTGATCCAGTTCGCTCGACTTCGCGAACCAACCATCGTTCGTCAGGTTGACCAACACATCGACGCGCGGCGCATCGCGTTTCACAGCGCGGGCAATCTCGGGCACGGTGTCCTCAAAGCATATGATCGGAGCGAAGGCATAGCCTTTGTGCTCGAAAACTTTCGGCGAATCGCCTTTCTCAATCCCGAAGTCTTCCGGGAACGGAGTGAGTGCGGCGAGCATTGGCAATTCCTGCTTCAGCGGGATGTATTCGCCGAAGATCACGCGATGCAGCTTGTCATAACGCCCGAGGTAACCGTCGGTCGGAGTGACGAAGGCCGCCGAATTGTAGGCCGCGAACTGGCCTTTCTTTGCCACCCAGGTATCAATGCCGATCAGTAATGCCGCACCCGATTGTTCGGCCATGTGCCGCAACGTCTGACGCACCTGTGGATCGTTCCATGACTGCAGCCAATTCGAGCGGTCGGCATCATTAAATGGGGGTGCGATCGCCAAGAGATCGTCGTCGGTGACTCCGGCTTCCTTCTCGCGCAACGGCCAACGGAACATCGTCTCTGGCCAGACGATTAAGTCCGGCTGATGTCGCACGGACATTCCGGTCAGCGCCTCGTGAAAGCGGTAGATCTTCACCGCCTCATTCGGATCATGCTTGAGCGATGTCGGAAAGTTGCCTTGGATCAACGCCACGCGCGGGCCGACTTTGAATTCGGCTTGAGACCGACGAATCACTCCGTAAGTAACTGCTGCGATGAATACGCTTAGGGTTGTTCCGACCATCAACCAGTGAGGACGCTGAGTCTGCTTCGAGTGGTCTGCGACCAGGCCATCGTGTGGCAGATGGCTGAACTCCGCCGGGACTTGCAATGGCGGAAAGAGTCCTAAGCGAGCCAACCAATTTGCAGGCACCAGCGCTGCAATGCACCCGCAACTCATCGCGACCACGAAGCTGACGCCATAAGCCCCGACGAGATCGCTGATCTGAATCAACTCCGTCCAAGCGTGCTGAGTGTGTCCTAAGAAATACCAAGCAAAGCCGGTCATCAATTGAGAGCGGGCATATTCGAGTCCAGTCCAACATACCGGCACGGCCACGACCAATGGCACATGGAGTCGCTGCACTGCAGTTCGGCTCAGACCGACAAACACTGGGAAGTAGCAGGCGAGGTACACCGCTAACGCCAACCAAGCCGGATACATCGCGGCGTCTCCGAGTCGCATCCATTGCAAAGTCGGCAACGACCAAGCAAGCCCGGCCAGGAAGGTCACGCGGTACATCGCGCGAGTCGGCTTCGGGAGTCGAATCAGTAAGCACAAGGGAGCAAGCGACAACCAAGCGAGCCATCCCCAGTCCAGCGGTGTGAAGCTCGCATAGAGCAGCACACTCGTGGTCATCGATACCAGCCAAGCGCCCTTCGAGCCCGCTGGAACTGCGCGAGCTTTCTCGACGATTTCACGCACAGTTGGCTCGTAGCGCCGTTGAGTCTTCGGGGAAACCGGTTGCGGTACAGAGGCGGAGTTCGTCGTGGGCTCGGTCATTACGGTGAGGGGCATGACTCCATCCTTGGAGTGGGGGCGGTGGAACGGCTGCAAACAGTCTTGCAGTTTTCAGCAGCTTGACACACCTGATGAAAACTCATGATCGGCAGCGGGGCGACGTTGTAGGCAGGTCCCGAAATCACGTCGAGTTGGATTTCGTGGGTACTTAAAGTCGTAGAGAACCAGAACCGCGATTCGTTTGGCGTTCGCTTAGCCGCTGGAATGCGGTGCTACGTGAGCACAACAAGCAGTCACCTTGTAGCTCCGCAGGTTTGTCCGAGTTACAAGCAAGCCTGGGACATGGCTGCTGCGTGACTGACTTAGTGAGATTGATCATGACTCTTCCCGCTTCGACATCTCCATTTCTGACAGGCCGACGAGAGTTCCTCGCGACCAGCGCCGGAGGTCTGGGAGCCTTGGCGCTGAGCAGCTTGTTGGCCCGCGATGGTGACGCTGCTGAGGCGCGGGCGAATGCTCCCGGAGTGCTCGGATTTCCCAACGTGTCCGCGCGTGCGAAGCGCATGATCTACCTCTTTCAAAGTGGGGCTCCCTCTCAGATCGACCTCTTCGATGAAAAGCCGAAGCTCCAAGAACTCAACGGGACTGACCTGCCGGATTCGGTGCGGCAAGGGCAAAGATTGACAGGCATGACAGCGACGCAAGAACGCTTTCCCATCGCTCCGTCGATCTACAAGTTCGCGAGGCACGGACAGTCCGGCGCAAACATCAGTGAATTGCTGCCACACACCGCGAAGGTCGTTGATGACCTGTGCTTCATTCGCACGATGCACACGACAGCGATCAATCATGACCCCGCCGTGACCTTTTTTCAGACCGGCTTTCAGCTCGCAGGACGGCCTAGCATTGGGTCGTGGCTGGCGTATGGACTCGGCAGCGAAAACGACGATTTGCCAGCGTTCATTGCGATGATCTCTGGCAGTGGTGGGCAGCCTCTGTACGACCGACTGTGGGGTAGCGGCTTCCTGCCCTCGAAATATCAAGGTGTCAAATTTCGGTCGATCGGCGATCCGGTGCTCTATTTGTCGAACCCACCCGGTCTCGACACGGATATCCGTCGGCAAATGTTGGACGACCTGAAGACGCTCAACACACAGCACCTTCAGGTGCAGGGTGATCCCGAGATCAGCACGCGCATCGCGCAGTACGAGATGGCGTTTCGGATGCAGAAGTCGGTCCCAGAGTTGACCGATTTGTCGAGCGAATCTCAGGCGACGTTTGACCTCTATGGCGATGACGCCCGCAAGCCGGGGACGTTTGCCTACAACTGTTTACTGGCGCGGCGCATGGCCGAGCGTGGCGTGCGGTTTATCCAACTCTTTCATCGTGACTGGGATCATCATCTCAACTTGCCGACAGGTATCACCAAGCAAGCGGGCCTGACGGATCGTGCATCCTCAGCGTTGATTCAAGACTTGAAACAACGCGGGTTGCTGGATGAGACGCTGGTGGTATGGGGCGGCGAGTTCGGACGCACGGTTTATTGTCAGGGCAAGCTGACTGCGAAGGACTACGGTCGAGACCATCATCCACGCTGCTTCACGGTGTGGCTGGCCGGAGGCGGCATCAAACGTGGCCTGACTTACGGCACCACGGACGATTTTTCTTACAACGTCGTCGACAAGCCGGTGCATGTGCATGACCTCCATGCAACGTTGCTGCATTGCCTCGGCATCGATCACACGAAGCTGACGTTCAAGTTTCAGGGGCGGCACTATCGGCTGACTGACATTCACGGCGAGCTTGTGCAACCAATCTTGGCCTGATGGAGTTCGCACGCGGGCGAATTTAGCTTTACGGCGAGCCGTCGTTCTTCTGTCCTCGGATCACTGCCATGTCTGGCTCTGCCAATGTCCGTTCGCTCGATGCGATTCGCGAGTTCCGCGCGGCGCTCGTGGTGTTTCTCGGACAAGTCGGAGATGCCTTGCTAGCGCTGCAAGAGCAGGTTTTCGTCGCGGTTGATTGGGTTGAGAACGAACAGCCACGCTATTGGGATCGCGAAGTGCTGCGCGCCTATGACCAAGTGGCTGAAACCCGCGTTGCGTTGGAAACCAATCGTCTGCGTAAAGAAGCTTTTGGGCATCGACCATCGTTGGTTGAGGAGAAGCAGGCGCTCGAAGCCGCGAAGCGACGCTTGGCGTACTGCCAACAAAAGATCGAACTCGTTAAGCAAACTGGTATTAGCTTGCGGCATGAGGCCGATGAATTCTTGGGGCGACTGGCGTCGTTGCAGCGGCTGGTAGAAGGTGACTTGCCGAAGATGATTGGCATGCTGGAGCGAATGCTGGCAGCGCTGGAGAGCTATGCGGAGACCGGCGAAGGCCCCGAACTGACGTGATCAGTGCGATTGTTCGGATCACTCAAGCCGTTATCCTGCTGCCCGATTTGCCGGGATACCGGCTGCTGTTGATTTCATTTCACTGACTGATTCGCCAAGAACTATGACCCCTCATCCTCGTGTCCTCACCGTCACAGCTTTGGTCTTGCTCGCGACATTGGTTCGCTTTGTGGATCATGGGCTGCTCAATGTCGCTCCAGTGGGCGCGATCGCGTTGTTTGGCGGCGCCTGTTTGCAGTCGCGTCGACAAGCGTTTGGAGTCACGTTCGCGACGATGCTCTTCAGTGACGCGCTGCTCTACACCACGCGCTATCGTGACTGGGTCGCCGACAGCTTAGGTTCGATGCTGTTTGTGTATCTCGCCTTTGGTTGTGTAGTGCTCCTGGGCAGTCTGCTGCGGAAGCAACGGCGATCGGTCGCGGCCGTGGTGGCTGGTTCGTTGGCTGGTTCGATCGTCTTCTTCTTGATTTCAAACCTGTCGGCTTGGTTGTTCTATGCCGAGTACTCCAAGGACGTGTCGGGGTTGATCCGCTGCTACTTGGCAGGCATCCCGTTCTATCGCAACACGTTGTTGGGGGACCTGGGCTTCAACGCCGTGTTGTTCGGTGGTTATGCGTTTTTGGAGCAACATATCGCAGCACCGAAGGCCTCGGAGTAATTCCGTTTTCTCACTGCTCTGCGGTTTTGTGGTCCTTTCCGTTTCGTGTGTCTTCGGTCGAATGCTCGACAAGACGCGGTTGACGGAAAGGACCATTGCATTTGAAGGCGGAATGCTGATTCGCCGTGCTGCTGGCAGCTCATGATCGGCGACTCGCATGACGCTCTGCGCCGCGCTGACTACCTTTCGGCCTCTTGTTGACGATCGCTCGACGATTCTTTTCATCGCTTCGGTTTTGAGGAGTATTCAGCATGGCTCGAAGTTGGTTGCACGCTTGGGGCTTGATGGCCGGATTATGTTTGTTGCTGGGGATTGCCGAGGCTGGACCGAATTGGCCGAGGTGGCGCGGCCCCTTGGAAAACGGGCATTCAACTGAGATCGGTTTGCCAGTGAAGTTCGAGGCCGCAGATGTCGTGAGCACCGTACCACTCAAAGGCGTTGGTCAATCATCGCCGGTCGTCTGGGGCGAGCGGATCTTCTTGACCTCGGCGCTCGACAAGGGCCAGCAGCGCGTCGTCTTTTGTGTCGATCGGGTCACGGGAAAAACGCTCTGGGAACACGTGGCTTGGACCGGCGAACCGGAACCCAGCCACATCATGAATGGCTGGGCGTCCGCCACATGCGTGACCGACGGGGAAGTCGTTGGTGCTTTCTTCGGTAAGGGTGGCTTGCATGCCTATACCGTCGATGGCAAGCCACTTTGGTCGAAGAACTTGGGTACCTTTGAAAGCCCGTGGGGTGTGGCTTCTTGTCCGATCATTGTTGGTGACTTGTTGGTGCAAGCTGGTGATTCTGAGAAGGACGCATTCATCGCTGCATTCGATAAGAAGACAGGGCAGCAAGTGTGGTCCACGCCTCGTCCGAACAATCGTGGTTGGAGTTCGCCAATCGTTGTGGATGTTGGTGGTCACCAAGAGATTGTCATCAATGGGCATTCGGGAGTGATGGCCTATGACCCGCGGACCGGCAAGCAGTTGTGGTTCTGCAAAAGCTTCAACGGCCGTGGCGAACCAACCGTCACGCCAGCCGGCGGTTTGCTATGCACAGTCAACGGCCTGTCGGGTGATGTCTACGCGATCAAGCCAGGCGGATCGGGTGATGTGACGAAATCGCATATGGCTTGGCATACACCGCGCAAAGGTAACCGCGATTGTCCATCACCGATTGTCATTGGTGACTACATGCTGGTCATGGACATGAAGGGTATCGTGACGTGCTATCAACCCAGCAGCGGCAAAGAACTGTGGAAGCATCGCATTGGCGGCAACTTTTCGGCGTCGCCGATTGCCGCCAACGGTTTGGCTTACTTCATTGCTGAAGATGGCACCGTTGTGGTGATCAAGCCGGGCGATAGTCCTGAAGTCGTCGCTGAAAGTCGTATCAAGGGCACTGAAGGCGAGTTGTTCCGCGCCTCGATCACGCCCTGTGACGGGCAATTGCTGATTCGTTCGACGACGAATCTGTACTTCGTTGGCAAGCGCCAAGCGTCGTAGCGTGAACTTCCAGTCCGTGCATTCGGCCTTGCTCTTCGAATCCGATTAAGCCCGTGAACTCTGTATGGTCTAGAAGTCCATGCGACGACGACGCTCGCGGCGCGATTTGTCAGGCAGTGCGGGTGCCGCAATACGAGCGACCTGACAACCTTGCTGAGTGCTTGGCGGGGCTTGGCGGTTCTCTGCGGATTCGGCAGCCTCTTGGCGGGTATCACCTATGTTTGCGAGTGCTTCGCGACTGCGAGGCGCTCCCACAACATTGCTGCTGCTGCTGGAGAGACTCATGACGCCGCATGTTTGCTTGGCTCAAGAGATCACCGAGTTCCTCACGAACTATGGACTCGATCCCAAAGTTGCTCGCGAGATTACGTTTCTCGTGATGACAGATAATGAGCCCGCTGCGGAGGGCTTGGCCGAGGTGCTTGCAACGCGCGGCTTTGCTTGCGAGATCGAGCCGACCGACGAAGAGTTTTGGCTCGTCCATGCACGCTTTCAGTGCGTGCCGGAACATGAGACGTTGAAACGCCTTTGTCAGCGCTTCATCGCTGTCGCCGAAGAATTCGAGTGCGACATCGATGGCTTCCGCGTGCAGGCTGAGGAACTCGTCGAGCGCGATGCCAGCAGTATCCACTCGGCGATGAGTTTGGATCGGGCGGATGCGACGAACGCTGAACCGCTGGGGCCGATTATCCAAGAGTTGCTCGAGATGGGCATCGATGAGACGGAGTTGCTCGACGAGATCGGTGCGATCTCCAAAGCATGTCCGGCCATCACGCGGATGGCGCGGCTTCATCAAGGCATCGAACTCTATCGCGAGCACCAGTACGGCTCGGCTTACGACATGTTCCAGCAATTGTGTGAAGAAACTCCGCGCGAGCAGCGGGCTCTCTTCCCGTTGATGGCCTTCTGCCAGTTTCATCTGCAAGAGTTCGAGCAAGCCGCGTCGCTGTTTCAATGCGCGCTCGCGCTGCGAGTTGGGAGCCACGAGGATGATGCGATTGATCGGCTCGAACTGACGGTCCATCTGGGCGCGTGCTTGTCACGACTGGGACGCTTTGATGAGGAAGCAGATCTCTATGTGCAAGTGTTAAGTGAAGATCCTCGCCACCCGACTGCACACTACAACTTGGCATGTCATGCGAGTGCGCGCGGCGAGTTCGATCGCAGTTTGATGCACCTTCGAGAAGCATTAGTCGCTGACCCGACGCTCATGGGTCGTGCCCGCGATGATGCCGATTTATCGGCCGTGAGGCTGACGTCCGAATTCCGAGCATTGCTGGGGTCGCGTTGAAACAAGGCTGGGCATGACGCGGTTCTGGGTTCAGTACATCGAACTCATTTTCTCGATGCCCTTGCGCAGCGCGGCGAGCCATCCGGCACGGACTTCCGGTGTGAATTGCTCGTCGCATTCGGCGATCGTTTCCATCAACGCATCAAGCCACAGCGGGTACATCGACGGCGCCACGTTGAGGCGGCCTCGTTGATGGCTTTCGCCTAGTTGTGTGACTTTCGACTCGGCGAAGGCGGACCCATTCGCGTATTGCAACAGGAACGCAATTCCTGAGCGCAGCGCAAGTTTTTGCTTGGCCATGTCCGTCTTCCCAAACATCTCCCGGATCACGGGGGACTTGGCTGTGAACCGAGTATAGAAGCGGTCAAAGAATTTGGGATTGATGCTGCAGCGACCGTAACTGCGCATGACGACATCGCTAACGGCTTTGGTATTAGGTGCGGGTGCCGTGGCGAGTGTTGTGGACATGGTGTGTTCCTAGTGCTGAGGACTACGAGAAAGTCGCGCTACGACGGGCGGTTGCCGTCGGCCACTCAACCCTAGGTTGTTGAATGCTGGACTTGTGGAGCATTCTGAAGGGGCTCGAATGCGCCTTGTGCGTCGCAGGTGGAAGCCTGCTGTGCTGTGTGCGATTGAGGTCTTAAGGAACGGTGTGATCGACCGCTCAATCATGTGTTGCGGAGGCACACCGCTGATGAAATGCCGATGGCGTGCGGATTGGTGACGCTCAGTTGGCGTTCCGTGGCGTGGTGGCGCGCTTTGTCACCGGGCATTTTTCTCGATCGGGGGCGGTTCACTTCCAGAACAGCCAACCGTTCAACAGCCCTCGACGTGAATGCCACCGCGACTCGATTGCGGTGTTCGCACTCCGCAGAAGACACTGCGGACGAGTCGCACTTCCTAGATCGTAGTTCCGTTCCTCTCGCCCAAAGTTTGAACCTCGTGCCCGCTCCTCAACGTAAACGCTTTGCTAAACGCCCCGCCAATGGACCGCTTGCTCTAAAGTCGACCGAGCAATTGCTGCTGGATGCGGCTGCTGAATTTACTGGGCCGCGTATCGTCATGACCTCTTCTGGCGCGGCTCAGGCGGCGGCGGCGGTGGCGCTGCGACACCCGGACGCGAAGGTCGAGTGCTATTACTTGGACTGCTTCCTGGCCGAATCGGCTTATGAACGCAACGCGGGCATTTCCAATCTCGCCATCCATTGCGATACCGATTTCGTTCCCGGAGAGACTCACAGTGTCGGCCTCACACTCGCTGCAGGCGCTGATAGCGAACTCGCTCGGGACCTCATGCAGTGTGCTCAGCAGTTGTTGGTGCCTGAAGGGAAGTTGTTCGTCTCGACCGACAACCCGAAAGACCATTGGCTGCACGAGCAACTCAAACTGCTCTTCAGCAAGGTGACGAATCGCGGCACCGAGTACGGGCGGCTCTACATAGGCTCGTCACCCAAGGCACAGAAGAAGCTCAAGGACTACACAGAATGGTTTGCCTTCCGCGATCATGGTCGGCTTATTCATGTGATGAGTCGCCCTGGTGTTTTTAGTCACCGCCGTTTGGACCTTGGAGCGCGGGCGTTGATCGAGTCGCTCGCGGTGACAGAGGGGCCGCATCGAGGCGCGGCCATCAAGAACGATTTCCGCGTGCTTGACATGGGCTGCGGTTCGGGAGCGGTTGGATTTGCCGCCGCGCTGAGAGCCAGCAATGTGCGCGTGCATGCGGTCGACGCAAACGTACGGGCCTTGCAATGCACGGAGGCAGGAGCCGAACGCAACGGTATCACCGCGTTGACGACGGAACTAAACAGCGACGGCAACTGTGGTGAGAAAGGCGTCTTTGATCTGGTCCTGGCTAATCCGCCTTACTTTTCGAACTTTGCGATTGCGGAGATCTTCTTGCGAGCTTCGTTGCGTGTGCTCAGGAAAGGCGGTCGTGCTCACTTTGTCACGAAACAGCCTGAATGGTTCGTCGAGCAGTTTGAGAAGTACTATGACGATGTCAGCGTGTGCGAGATTCGCGGCTATGTGATCGTGAAAGGCACGCATCGCGGACCCTATCGCGAGCGAGCTAAGCCCACGCAGGAGCCAACGTCTTCAGGTGAACGACCGGGGCGACGCTGACGTTGCCGGCTGAGATCACCTCATAGTTTCGGCATGTTTCCTGGAAAGATCCCCGTGCCCGCGACGACACCGTCACGCATATAGATCGCTCGTTTGGCTTGCTGAGCAATATCCGGTTCGTGCGTGACCATGATGATGGTTCGACCTTCGGCATTGAGGTCTCGCAACATTTCCATGATCTCCGCGCCGGTCGCAGAGTCGAGATTTCCCGTTGGCTCGTCCGCCAGGATGATCTGCGGGTCGTTGACCAATGCGCGAGCGATTGCCACGCGTTGCTGCTGACCACCCGAAAGCTGGAAGGGACGATGATCGAGTCGCTCAGCGAGTCCAACTTTCTCCGCCAGGTCGCGACAATGCTTGCGATCGCTGGCTGAGATCACCGCGCCGCCACTGCGATAATGCAGGGGGATCTCGATGTTCTCCAGCACGGTGTATTGGGGGATCAAGTTATAGGACTGAAAGATGAACCCAATCATCTTGTTGCGCGCGGCAGAGAGATCATCATCGGACATCTGCGACACGCGTTTACCACCGAGGATGTATTCGCCTTCAGTCGGTCGATCGAGCGCTCCCAACAAATTCAGTAGCGTACTTTTGCCACTCCCCGAAGAGCCCATGATCGCGACGAAGTCACCGTACGGAAATTGCAGCGACACGCCACGCAACGCCTTCACGGTAACACCACCTAAGAAGTAGTGCTTTTGGATGTCGATGACTTCGGCAGCTAGATCCATGAAGTGTGTCTCGGAGAGTTGAGGAGTGCACGGCTTACACCAGGCCACGAATCGAGATCGTCCTGGCTCGTTAGGCTGACAGACATCAGCCCCTCTGAGCAACCACCTTACTTCGCAGCGACGGCCGTTGCCGTGAGGGCGCGTTCGGCGAGGTCTTCGAGAGCTTGTGCCGAGTCGATCCGCACTTGCCGACCGTCGGCCAACACGCGCGTTTGAGTAGCGCGCATCGGTGGAGCGATCATGTCGCAGAGCTTGAGGCTATCGGGCACGTTGGCGGCGTTGTCGTCGACTCGTGAGATGTCCGCCCCCAAGGAATTCAGTCGCAGCTCCAAACGCTCGTAGCCTCGGTCTAAGTGATAGATGCGACGTATAACGGTCTCGCCGTCAGCGGCCATCGCGGCCAGCACGAGTGCCGCGCTGGCGCGTAGGTCGGACGCCATGACGCAGGCACCTCGCAAATGGGGCACGCCGTTAATGATCGCGCTCAGTCCTTCACGATGAATACTCGCACCGAGTCGCACCAACTCAGGCACATGCATGAAACGGTCGGGGAAAACTTTGTCCGTCACGACGCTGATTCCCTCGGCCATGGTGAGCAAGGCCATGAACTGCGCTTGGACATCGGTGGGAATGCCGGGGTAGGGCAGTGCAGAAAGCTCGGTGGAACGGATTGTCATCGGGGACTCAACGCGAATGTGACAACGGCCCGGTTGCGCCCCGTCGGACGAGAGCGTGATTGGTACGCCGCACTCACGCAGTTTTTCGAGGATCGCGGTGAGATGACTCGGGCATTGATTCTCGATTGTGATATCGCCGCCTGTCATTACCGCTCCGATCATCAAGGTGACGGCTTCGATGCGGTCGGGGATGATTTCATAGTCGACCGCATGCAGTCGTTCGACGCCTTCGACCTTCAAGAAGGGGGTCCCGAGCCCTGCGATCTTAGCGCCCATGGCATTCAGAAAACTGCCGAAGTCCGTGACTTCGGGTTCGCAGGCGGCGGATTCAATGATGGACGTGCCTTCGGCCAAGGCTGCTGCCGCCATCACGTTGCAAGTGCCGGTCACCGTACTGCCGAAAGAACCGCCTAAGTAGATACTCGCGCCGCGCAACCGCTCGGCCTCGGCAATGACATAGCCGCGATCCACGATCACATTTGCACCGAGTGCTCGCATCCCTTTGAGATGCAGGTCAATGGGTCGATCGCCGATTGCGCAGCCTCCCGGTAGTGACACGACCGCCCGGCCGCGTTTGGCCAGTAAGGGACCAAGGACACAAATGCTGGCACGCATTTTTCGCACCAGTTCATAGTCCGCGACGATGGGCGTTTCATCGAACGTGGTGATGAGTAGCGAACGATCGGCACGGCGTTCGACGAGCACACCTAATGTCGCCAGCAAGTTCGCGAGTGTCGCGACATCGACCAGTTCTGGCACACCGCGCAACACCACAGGACCATCGGCCATCAACGCTGCTGCCATGATGGGCAGGGCGGCATTCTTGGCACCACTGACTTGTACGCGACCGCGCAACGGTCGCCCTCCACGAACCACGAACATGTCCATCCCTGGACTCCTTCCTGAATCGAACGCCCATCGAATGGACGAGACTGTCGAGGCGGTCGGCCCATCGCCGCAAGATCAGTTCTGAAGCCGTTTGAGTCGCGACATCTCTCACCTGAAAACCGCTCCTTGAAGGTCAAATCGGCGCCAACTACATTCGCGTGACTTTCGCCGGTGCCCTTTGCCTAGCGGGTCATGTGACTTGCTGAGTCGGCGTTCTTGGAACGATTCAGGACTCCTCGTTCATGGCGGAAATCGTTGGCCTCAAAGCAGTTGAGGATCGCCGAGCAGTGATGCTTCGAGCGGCTCAATTGCTGAGCAACGGCGAATTAGTCGGCCTGCCAACCGAGTCTGGATATGTCCTTGCGGCCAGTGCTCTGAGTGCGAGCGCTGCCGTCCGCTTACGAGATTCCGGTACTGGGGCGATTGTCTTGGCATGTCGCACGCCAGAAGAAGCCCGTGATTTCTTGCCGTCTCTGCCGCGCCTTGGGGACAAATTGCTGCGGCGGACTTGGCCTGGTCCGCTGCAAATGAATGTGGCGCCGACTGCTGCCCAACGGGGTTTGTTGGCCGCCTTACCGAGCGATGTGCAACGCTTGCTATGTGATGACCGCGTTCGCGTCCGCGTTCCCAGCGGCGAGGTGATTGCCGAAGTTGGCAAGCACTTGAATGGGCCCTTTCTCGTAAGTGACGAGTCGCCAGCAGCGCGTTTGGGCTCTGCGGCCGATCTCGATGCGAAGTTTGGTCGCTTCACTCAGTTGATTCTCGACGCAGGAAGTCCGCGTTTTGAGGCAGGGCTGACGACCGTTGTGGTTGACGATGACACCGTGAATGTGCCACACGCCGGAGTGATTGCCGCCGCGAGCGTGCAGCGATTGACGAGCGATGTATTTCTGTTTGTCTGCACGGGCAACACCTGCCGCAGTCCGATGGCCGAGGGTTTATTTCGGCACAAGCTCGCTCAAAAGTTGGGCTGCCCGGAATCAGAACTGGCGAATCACGGCTTTTATGTCGCATCAGCGGGGACTTCGGCCGCGTTTGGTATGTCGGCCAGTCCCGAGTCCGTTCAATTGCTGAGAGCTCAAGGAATTGACATCAGCATGCATGCCAGCCAGCCACTGACCGATCGGTTGCTCAATCAAGCCGACTTTGTCTACACAATGACCCGAGGGCATCGACGGGCTGTGTTGACGCAGCGGCCTGATTTGGAAGCTCGGGTTCAATTGCTCTCCGCCGATGATTCGGATGTACCGGACCCGATTGGCGGCGGGATCGAAGAATACGAACGCTGTCAGCGTGCCATTGAGCGGCACATTGATTTGATTTTGGCTCGCATCGAGCCTCGTCCCACCAGTTAAAAGAGTGTGTCGCGGAGGCTGCTCGCCCGTGACAATACTGAAAGTGGCAGGCCTGAAGCCTGCGCAACGACCCTTCCCATTGGCCTACTGATACCCGTCGCGTTGCAGGATAAGTCTCATGAAAATTGCGGTTGCCAGCGATCATCGCGGCGTCGAAATGAAGTCCAAGATTCTCGACATGATCCGCGGTCATGGTCACGAGTCACTGGATTACGGGCCGAATGCTGCCGAGAGCGTTGATTATCCTGACTACGCCTCGAAAGTGGCTGCTGCCGTATCGGACAAGAAAATTGATCGGGGAATCCTGATCTGCGGCACCGGGATCGGCATGTGCATTGTCGCCAATAAATTTGAGCATGTGCGGGCCGCTTGCGTGAATGACCAACTCACGGCGGAACTCTCGCGCCGGCACAACGATGCCAACGTGATGTGTCTCTCTGCGGATTTGATTGGTGCCCAGTCTCTGGATCGCATGATCGAATCATGGCTCAAGACCGAATTCGAAGGTGGGCGGCATTTGCGACGCGTCGAGAAGATCGCCGAGATTGAAAGAAGAATCTCAGTAGGACTTAGAGTCGCCCCAGTTCGCTCGATTGAGCACCTTGATCCATTCCCGATTGCTCGCGACTTACGACGAGCAGCGAATTCAGGAGCAACCACAGTTATGGATTTGTCCTCATTGCGTTATGCGAAGACTCATGAGTGGGTGCGCGTCGAGGGCGACGTGGCGACGATTGGCATCACGGACTTTGCTGTCAAGGCGCTGACAGACTTGGTGTATGTCGATTTGCCAGCCGTCGGTAAGCGACTGGCCGTGGGTGATACGCTTGGCGAAGTCGAGAGTGTGAAAGCGGTTTCGGATATCTATGCGCCGGTCGCCGGTGAAATTGTCGCCGTCAATTCGCCGCTTGCGGACGATCTCGATCTGTTGTCGAAGGATGCGTTTGGCAAAGGATGGATGATCAAAGTTCGCATGACTCAGCCATCTGACGTGAACTCCATGCTCGACCGCGCGGCGTATGAAGCTCACTGCGCGAGTGAGGCTCACTAAGCGGCATGCTCGGGACTTATCCACTCCGCCCGCAGTTTTTCTGAGCGAGTGGCGCTGGCACGGTGTTCGTCTAGGTCTTTTGCGGCTGACGGAGTCCGTGCTGCGGAAAGTCAGAGTGAGTGCAAGACGGGCTTCCGATCATTCAGTTTCACATGGTGCTTTGCTCTTCCCTGATTTGAGTCGCTCATGAAATACAACGTGTTTGGTGTTGGTGCCGCTCTTGTGGATATTCAAGCGCGCGTGTCTGAGGAGGTATTGACGCGATTGGAGTTTCAGAAGGGCATCATGACCCTGGTGGATGAATCGACTCAGCAGCGCGTGCTCAATGGTTTAACGGCTGCGCGGATCAATCGTTGCGCGGGTGGTTCAGCGGCGAACACAGTGATTGGAATTGCTCAGTTCGGTGGTCAGGCGGCGTTCGCTGGCAAAGTCGCGAATGACGAGATCGGTGAGTTCTTCCTGCGCGATATGCGCGCGCTGGGAGTGGCCATTGAAGTGCCGCAAACTGGCGGGACGAGTGGTACTTGTGTCGTATTGATCACTGAGGATGCGCAACGCACCATGCTGACCAACCTCGCTGTCTCATCGACGTTGTCGGCGGCGGACATCAGTGAGGATGAAGTTCGCCAATCGGAATGGGTCTATATCGAGGGCTACCTCTTCACGGGCGAAGCGACGAAAGCTGCAGCTTATCGTGCCATCGAGATTGCCAAGCATTACGGCGTGAAGGTTGCTCTGACTGTTTCGGATCCGTTTCTGGTGAACTTGTGCCGCGACGAGTTTTGGAAACTGATTGAAGGGCCCGTCGACTTACTGTTCTGCAACTTGGAGGAGGCTCGCAGCTTGACGCTGCAGCATGATCCGGCGGATTGCGCGCATCTCATTCACAAACACGCCACAGCAGTCGCGCTGACGCTGGGAGCAGATGGTTCGCTCCTTATGCAGGGCAATCAATTAATTCCGATCGAAGGCGTCTCGACTACGGCTGTGGACACCACGGGCGCTGGCGACATGTATGCCGGGGCTTTGTTGTATGGGATCACCAACGGCATGAGCTGGAAGCAAGCTGGACATCTCGCCTCGCACGCAGCAGCCCGAGTTGTCAGTCAGCTCGGGGCTCGATTGGAGCGTCCCTTCACGGCACTCGAAATCCAACAACTGCTCAATTAGCTGCTTGTTGACGAAACACGTTGAGCACAATTTTATCGTGCTCGAAATCCGATGAATGCGGGCACATTGAAAACGTGTCTCACGAGATTCAACAGGCTGTTAGCGCCGCGCAGTTGCCTCCTGGAGATTGTCCACGCCCTAACACGATTGCTCGCAACTTAAGATTGATCTTTCAGCGCGAGCAATCGCGGGACTCTTCTCAGCTTGAGATCTGCCTGAGAATCAATAGCTCGGCGGCAATAGTGGTGGAGGCGGAGGAAGCGGTGGTGGCGGCGACACCGGCGGGAGAAACGGTGGTGGCGGTGGCAGCGGAGGAGGGGGCGAGACCGGTGGCAAGAATGGGGGTGGTGGCGGTAACGGCATCGGAAACCTTTCACGTCCGTAGACCAGATTCCTGTGGCATGGATTTCAGCACACGCTGATGAGCCACAATGCCTTATGGCAACTGGCGCTGTTGCCATCAACTCTCTGGAGTATGTCGCGCATTGAAATCGAATGAGCGACCATAGACTCAATCCAACAATTTATGGTGGCATGTTGAGTTCAGTTGCTCGAAAGATGTCCTTCGTAGAGCACTGGATTCCGGCGCGTGTCCTGGTATCGAGTTCTCGATCCATTTGATGATCACTCGTTGTGATTATCAAATGGACTGCTGAAGTGCTTCCGTTGCTTGTTCGGATGTCGTTCGCCACGGAATTGGTGGGCGCGCGGCGGTATTACTCGAGATGAAGAAGCCCGATGATGGAACCAAATATCGTCAAGTTGTCCGAGATGACTGCCGGTCAGTCCGCTGACACTTTTGCCTTACTGGGAGCCAAAGAGCAGGCTCGCACGCGTGACGACAAGCCTTACTACCGCGTGACTTTCAAAGACGCGAAACGTTCTGCCGTCTCGATGATTTGGGCAGATCATGCACTCTTCAGTGAGTGCGAACTGAATTGGAAGCCCGGTACGTTTTTCAAAATCCGTTGCCGCTATCAGGAGAATTCGTTCGGCTCGCAAATCGAGATCGACCGACTCAGGCCAGTTACTGATGCGGATCGACAGCAAGGCTTCTCCCCGGATGATTTCTTCGCGAAGACGCGCTTCAACCGTGAGGAAATGTTTGTGGAACTGGTTTCGATCGCACGAACGCACATCACCGAGTTGCCGCTGCAACGACTCGTCGTCGAATTGCTGATGGACAATGCCGAGCAGGTACAGCGGCACTCTGCAGCGGCGCAGAACCATCATGCCTTCATTGGTGGGTATCTCGAACACACCTTGTCCGTGGTGCGAACGGCCATTTTTTTGGCCGACAAATACTGCGCCTATTACACTGAGATGCAACCGCCATTGTCGAAGTCGCTAATCGTGGCTGGCGCCGTGTTGCATGACATTGGCAAGCTTTATGAACTGGCGTTGAAACCTGACGGTTGGCAGTTCACTGCGCAAGGCCGCTTGATTGGTCACATCTTGATCGGGCGCGACATGGTACGAGCCAAAGCGGCGACCATTCCTGAACTCTCCCCGAACACCGCACTGCATCTCGAACACATCATTCTGTCGCACCAGAACTTGCCCGAGTGGGGGTCACCCGTCGCCCCACATACTCCTGAGGCGTTGCTCGTCCACTTCGCAGACGACATCGATGCGAAGTTCCATCAGGTCGCAGTGCATTATGAGGCACGCTGGCCTGCCGATGCTGAATTCACGAATCGCAACAACGTGTTAAAGCGAAGCTTCTTCTTAGGTCTACAGAGTGACGAGTGACACACGATGAGTCGCCGACGTGGCGCGGTATCACTGCGACGGTAATTCGTTTAACCGCACCTTGCGATAAGTGATTCCGCCGATGCCGCCGTCGAGACACACCAAGCCTTTGTCTGGGATCTTCGAACTCCCGAGGTTGGCCTTGTTGGCTTGCTTGCCATTGATCGTCACGGTGACCGTCGAACCGACGACGCGAATCGTGGTTGTGTTCCATTCTCCGGCGGGCTTCACAGGGTTCGAATCGGCTGCCGAAATCGCGAACAATGCACCGCTTGAATAAACATCAGGCTTCACACCGGCATCATTGGCGAGATGTATTTTGTAAGCGTTCTCGTAGATATCGCCGCTGCCCGAGTAACGGAAGTAGACGCCGCCTTGAGACTGCACGGTGTTCTCGACTTGCCACTCGAAAGAGATCTCGAAGTTCTCGAACTGCTCGCTGGCGACTAGCAGCGAGTTCTCTTTGCGTTCGGTCGTCGCACGATATGAGCCGTCTTCGATGACCCATTCGCGTTTGCCGCGCGGCTCCCACTTCACGAGCGTGAACAGCATCGCCCGCATCGCGGCGAGCTCCGTAACGATTGGACTGGTGGGACTTGCGAGCGCCTCGGCTTCGGTGATGAAGGCCGTTCCGTTGCCGTAGTTCTTGCGTTCGAACTCAGCCTTCGCGAGAGCAAACTTACGTCGCGCGCGCTGCTCTAGCAGTTCTGTCCCGAGTCTCCCGGCTCGTTCTACACGTAGTTTCAACTGACGTTCGACCGCTTGCTTGTCATAGGCCAAGAAAGTCGCGAAGCGCAACTGCGGTTCAGGTTCCGTGCCTTTGTGAAGCCGATCGAAGAATGCCGAAAGGTCGGCTGGGGCGAGTTCAGCAACCGGACGTTTCAGTTCTGCTGTGCCGAGCTTGCCGACCACGATGCCGTCTTTGAACTCCGCGAACTTCAGCGCACTGGTGCCGATGCGATATGGCTCACCGATCGGCATTTCGGTGAGCGATTTCTCAATGTCAGCCCAAAAGCCTCGAATGGCTTTGAGGTCGGCGATGTCCCAGTCCAACAGTTGCTGGAAGGGATTGAAGGCGTCGTTCGTCAGGTTGGTATCGAGCAGTGCTTGCGCTTCGTCGTATTTCCGCTCACTCATCAGCGTGGCGAAGACTTTGGAAAAGGACGTGTAGGGCAACGGAACGGTGCGCGGGTCGATCGGCTTGGGCTTGGGCATGGGTTTCTCGCCGTCACCACTGCCATTGCTGGGCGTGTTGCCGTCCTGCGTCTCGTTCTTGGCGATTTGCTTGGGCTTTGGCGAGATGCTCTTACCCGTTGGCTTCACTCCCCACTGCGGCCCGTTCGACAATCGTACCATCTTGATGTCGCCGGAGTCGTCGGGCTTGTCGCAATAGAACAACCATTGCTCGTCGGAGGTCACGAAGTACTGCCGATAGTCCGCGCTGTAGTCGATGTCCGGCAGATCAATTTCAGCAATGGCATCGCCAGTCTCGGGGAACTTGGTATTGAGATTCGGGCGACGGTAGCGTGTCAGCTTTTGACCATCGAAGTCGTATTGTCGCAAACCATCGGACGAGAGGCAGGCATGCTCGCCGGGTAGTCGCACCTTGAGCGTCTTGTCGAAGTCAGCGAGGGGCGACTTGCGGCTAACGGAATACGTCTTGAATTCGCCGTCATCGGCCTCGGTCCAATAGAGACGTAAGCCGTCGCCCAAAATCTGGCACGACGGCCACAGGACACCTTCCTTTTCTGTCTGCCGAACAGTGATGCGATCTCCGAAGTCGGATGTCGCCTTCGCTCGTTTGAGCAGCATCAAACGCACCTTCGTTGGGACTGTGTAGAGCAAGAACAGGCCGTCTTCGCTGATGCTCGGCGTGGCCGGTAGGTCGGGATTCCGATTCACGATCTTGGGCGTTTCAAAGTCGTGATAGGGAGTCGGACGCGTCGCGACATAAATGCCGCGACCTTCTTGCCGATCGCCGGCAAAATAGATCGTCAAGCGGTCGTTCGTCAGGAACGGATCGAGTTCCGGACGATTGGTGTTGAGGCCCTTGAGCGGGATCGGCTCGCCAATCTTGGCATGCAGATAGGGCGCGGTGAGCACTTCGCTGCCGATGTTTTTGTCGTCTTGCTCGGGCTCGAATTCGACTTCGCTATTGGGAATGACATTGGCCCGTTTGGTGGCGTCGATCCAACCTTCCCGGAAGACCGTGATGAAGCGCGGGCCTTGTTCACAGGTGACTGCGCACGGCGTCTCAACATAACCACCGTCGTCATTCAAGACCGGTTCGCCATCCACGAGCACATGGAAGCCGGGTTCAGGAGTATGCACCGCGATTGTCGCCGTGGTGAACTTGGCAGACGCCGCTTTCTTTGGTTCGTCCTTCTGATTGTCTTTGGATGCCTTGGAGTTCTCGTTGTTGCTGGCATCCTCATCCGGCGAGGCGGCCTCTTGGGCCGGAAGGCTCGCGAGATAGTCCTGCACTTTGCCGATAGCGAACGGCATAACGGCCAGCAGCAAGAGGATTCCTACAACGATTGCGCCGACAGTGATGAGTCTCTTCTGGGGTTGTGACTTCACGAAGTCGACAGCCTTTGCGAGGTAGAGCTTCGTTCCTGTTGGCGCGGCGTCGAAGATCACTTCATCGTCAGCGGCCACACGCTGTGATTCCGGTGATTCGGCCATGGAGTCTTCGAACTCATCGGCGTTGGAATCGTCTTCGTGTGGTGACTGATGGCTGGCGGAGCGTTGCGGGGTTGAGATCGAATCACCGCGCGGGAAGTAGCCTGCGACGGCGAACAGGTGCTCGGCGTCATCCGAGTAATCACGCAGCACGAGCCGATCTTCCTCGAAAGGCAGATCGTGCTCGGCAAACCAGTCGGCAATGAAGCCGATGACCGTCAATTTGAAGCCGAGCTTATCGTTCTTCTTCCAGGGCTTGGCCGCTTTGACGACCGGCTTGGCCGTGGAGAAATCAAAGCCACGCCCGGCAGCCGTTTGATAGTCGGCAGAAAGATCCGCAGCGCTGGCCGAGGGATCGAAGCCGGAGCCGAGCACGAAGACGATCGTGCATTTGCGAACTTTGCTCGGTTGCGATTTGGAGTGGGACTTGGCGGGCTGACCGCGTTTGGGGGCGGACATGCGGGCTCGCTCCTTTCGAGCGGGGATGAGGGCAAGCCTCGCAATGTCTCGTGGACGAGCCGTGTCAGAGTCGCGGCAAAGAGAGCAATCGTGCGAGAGCTTGCCGCCGAACAGTCGTTGCGACTGAGTGAGGAAGGGTGCAGACATCTGCGGCAAAGCGCGGCGGATTCTAGGCACAACCAGCCGGGTGCAAGCCAGCAAAGAGTCGGAAGGATCGAAAACTGAGACGCGCTAACTAGCCTCTATTGGAACTGCCGTAACGCATACATCGACCCTCGATAGGCGGAGAGTTGCCGAGCCTGAGTCTGCAGGGCCTGTTGATAGCGTTGGGCGGCCTCTTGGGTGCGATTGGCGTTCTGCATTTGTTCCGCAATGAAGAAGCGTGCTTCACACAACTGCGCGGCTTGCACGCTCTTATCGGATTTCAGTGCAATTTGTTCGAGCTGACTCGATGCCATATCGCCCACATGGAACAGGACCACTTGATCGATCCAATCGCGCTCTGCTTCGGGTTTCTTGCGGCTGGATTCCGCGATCTCGGCACTCTCTTGACCGCGCCCCAGTTTGATCAGTGTCCACACTCGCCACGGATTGATGAATCGCGCGGTCGGCTGCAATTTGATGACTTGATTGAAGGCTTCGAGTGCCCCGGCGTAGTCCTTGCCAAAGAACTTCGCAAAGCCAATGTCCGACCAAGCCACATAGTCGTTTGGTTGCACCTTCACCACGCCCTCGTAGTCGACGAGCGCTTCCTTCCACTGACCGCGTACCAATCGCGAAGTGCCTCGTAAGGAGTAGACATGCAACTGATTCGGTTCGATCTGCAACGATGCGTTGAAGTCTTTTTCAGCTTCCGTCGGGTTGCCGCCCTCTAAGTACGAAAAGCCGCGATTGGTCTGGGCGACGTAGTAGTTGGGGTTCTTTTGTAAGGCGATTGTGAAGGCTTTGAGGGCCTCGTTGGTCTGCCCTATGGACTGCAAGAACATGCCTTGATTGTTGAAGACCAGCGGTTCATTTGGGAAAGCGGTGGCGGCTTGATTGAACGTGGCGAGTGCGGCGTCTCGTTGACCCGCAGCCACTTGTGCGTCGGCGAGAGCCATCAAGGCTCCAAGATGCTTATTGTTGACACTTACGGCGCTCTTGAAGTCGTCGATCGACCCGGTTGCGTCTCCGCGCGCTGCCTTGGCGAGAGCACGCTGATAGAAGACGTTGGACTTGGCATCGGCATCAATGCCTTGCTGGGCGAGCAACTTCGTCGCGACCTCGATCGCCACTTCAGCATGTGCTGGATGCTTTTCGACCCGCGCGAGATTGGTCATGCCATACAGGTATGGCAGGTAATAGTTGTAGGTCGGCGTTTTACGGCCTTGATTGGCTTTGATGGCGACGCTGGCATCGCTAATGCCCTCACGAATCACTGTGGCGTTGTTAGCTTGAATGCCCAGTTCTACGCGGGCGCTGCCCCGTAGATAGATCGCGACATCGTCTAAAGGATTGGCCGTCAGAATGCCTGTCGTAACTTCCACGACCTTTTGATACTGGCCTGACTGATAGGCTTGAGAGGCCTCTGTGCGTTGGGTTTCATGTTCGGGCTTCGGGTCGGCAAAAACCGAACCAGTCAAAGCCAGCACCAACAACGTCGAGGTCGCAATTTTCCTCATAGCTTTCACACCCTCGAAAAGACGATGACGCCAAGTGGCTTGCCGAGTCCTATCCAGCAAGCAAGGGGGCGAGTTTATAAGTAGGTATTGAAATCCCGCCTAGATGGGTCTGGCTCGCCAGCGGTTACTCCATCGAGGGACCTCGTACGGGGCGCGTGAGCAATCGACACTACCGCTGATAGATCGGTAGGTAGCCGTTATCCAATTGCAAGATCGTCGCGTTGATCGAGGTCACATAGACCTCGCCGACATGCCCTTCTTTCCACGCTCCGGACGCCGATTGGCTGGGCAATAGCTTGTCGCGTACCTGGTCGAAGTACTTGTTCCACACGTCGTCGCCTTGGCGATATCGCACCTGAGCCATGTAGTAGTGGGTGTAATGCCAATGTCCGAATGTCTGCCCGGTGTTGTCGTTGACGGATACGTTCCGTTCGCAATAGGTCATCATTTTCTTGACGTGATCCGAGTCGTACTCGCCAGCATTGAACATCGACGCGACGGCCGCCGCCGTGATCGGAGGCCGACCACCGCCTTGCGTGCGGATCGAATACATCACTCCACCATCGGGTGTGGTGCAGTCTTTGATGTATTTCTTTGCCTTGTCGATGATTTCCAATGGCACCGAAATGCCAGCATTGCGACAGGCTCGTAAACCTTGCACTTGAGTCACGCAGGTCGAACCTTCGTCGAAGTCCGGTTGATCTTTGGCGCTGACATAACCCCAACCGCCGCGGTTGGTCTGAGCCTGCGCACTGAACTCGACAGCTTTTGTCAGCACTTTTTTCAGTTCGGCACGGCGGTCACTGTCTTCTTCTTCGCCAAAGACTTGCGAAAGAAACAACATCGCGAAGCCATGCCCATAGGTGTAGTGGTAGTCCTCGCGGTAACCGATGAGGCCACTGGGTTGCGAGTTCTCGACGAGGAAGTCGACGGCCCGGCGAATGTTCTGAGCGTACTTGCCGCGCGTTGTTGTCGAGCCTTCACTGAGCAGTGCGTTCCCTGCCAGTGCAGTCATCGCAACTTTGTATTGGCCGCCTTCCGCTTCCCAGTACCCCTGCCGCGTCTGAGTTCTCGACAAAAAGTCGAGTGCCCGATTGACCGCTGCCACCACACGCGGATCTTTGGATCTCTTGGCTGCGCCGACCGGTTGCACGAGCAAGGCGAGACTCAACCCACTGAGAACAAGCAGCAAGAGTTTGCGCATGACGGCGGGACTCCTTGAGGTGAGGCTACGATCAATTCGAGCATCGAGTACGTCGTCGCAACGAATCGCAGCTTAGTCAAGCGAGTGTAAGCGAATGGGCGGCATCCGCGTCCAGAGTCGAGGACGCAGCAATCTGACTCATTGATCGTTCGGGCGAGAATGTTCAAGGTTCAAGTGTCCGCACGGATTCGTGTCGGAGGCCTGTTCTGTCGCGCTCTCCTGCGGATTTCCGGAAATCACGGCGCTTTCCAGTGAGCCGAACGTGCTCGCGTTAGGCGATCAGTCCCGCAGCTAGCGCCGGCGGCTCGCGAAAAGTGCCACGAATTTTGGCGATCCGTATAAGACCGCCGCCTCGTGCTAGGCGGAAGTCGTGCGCGATAAACCATACTCGCGATAAGTCTCGTCATGGTGGACGGGTTGATGTCATGCCTCTTGGGAAAGACTGCGTGCTATGTCTGAAGTGCCCATTGATCCAGTTTCATTGCTTCGCCCGCGACGTCAGGTCTTGGGGATGTCAGCGATTCTCTTGCCATTCTTGGCCGATCATTCGGTCGATTGGCTGGCCTTTGAGCAGCATGTTGCTCGCACGTTGACGGCGGGGCTTGTCCCGGCGGTCAACATGGATACCGGCTATATCAATTTGCTAGATGATGGAACCAAACGTGAAGTCCTGCGGCGTACTCAAGCGGTATGTCGAGGGCAGCAGTACGTTGCCGGGGCTTATGTTGCCGATCAGCCGGGAGCTGCGTTTGCTCGCGATGGGTATCTGCACCGCATGCTGGAGATCTGCGAACATGGCGGCACACCCGTCATCTTTCAGTCTTATGGGCTCACTGCGCAGAGTGATGATGACCTCATCGCCAGTTATGCCGAGCTTGGTCGTCATTGTGACCGTTTCATTGGCTTCGAACTCGGCCAGATGTTCGCACCGTTTGGAAAGATTTATTCGCTCGCGGCCTATCGAGGTTTGATGAGTGTGCCACAGTGCATCGGTGCCAAGCATTCGTCGTTGAGTCGCGAGTTGGAGTGGCAGCGTTTGATTCTGCGGGACCGAGTGCGGCCCGAGTTTCATGTCTTCACCGGCAATGATTTGGCGATCGATATGGTGATGTATGGCAGCGATTACTTGCTGGGTCTCAGCACCTTCGCGCCGGATAAGTTCGCCGAACGAGATGCTTATTGGGCTGCCGGTGACGCGCGGTTTTATGAACTCAACGATGTCTTGCAGTACCTCGGTTTCTTGGCGTTCCGCCCTCCGGTCCCAGCGTACAAGCACTCGGCCGCCATGTTCTTGAACCTGCGCGGTTGGACGAACTCTGATCTCACTCACCCCAATGCTCCCACACGCCCGGCGTCCGATCGGGCAATTTTGAACGAAATTGTCGGGCAATTGGCTCGCGGTTGAGTTGACGTTGCGAGCGGCCACGCCGGAGGGGAATAGTCGCCGTCCTACTTTCACAAATCGGAACGCACGGCGTTTTCGATTCGAGAGCGTGGCACTTGAGAGGAGATGGCTCACTTCGTTGCTGACGGCTTTCTCAACACTCGCAGAATGGCAGATCTCGCGCTGCATCCCGCGCCGCCTCTGGCGCCGAGCGCTGCCTCTGCTTGGTTGAGAGTGACTCATGACGAACGTGGCTTGGCTGACGAATTTCAAACGACGTTTGGCGCGTTCTGCGCGGTATTCGCGGACCGGGCGGCGTTCAGGTTTGTGGGTTGTGCCGAAACTGATACGCACGGCAGAGACACTCGAAGACCGGGCCCTGTTGGCCACCATCACGGTCACAAGTCTGGCGAATAACTACGCCGTCGACTCTCAGATCACGCTTCTCGAAGCAGTCGATGCCGCAGAGTTCGATGTGTCGGTCGACGGTTCCGTCGCGGGTAACGGCGCCGATGTCATTGAGTTCGCTCCCAGTCTCTTTCTGGGTGGCAGCCAAATCAGCCTGCTGCCGTCGATGGTTTTCAACACTCAGAACTTGAGTGCGATGGCGGTCAGCACGGACATCACAGTTCTGGGGCCGGCTGGCGAGCATGGCTTGACGTTGGCGATGAATGACATCGGTCGGCACTTCGATGTGCTGGCGACTGGCAAGCTCACGCTTGAACGACTGACGCTGACGGGCGGCAATACGCTTGGCGGGAATAACAGCGTCAGTGGTCGGGGCGGAGCGATCTTCAACGCGGGCGAGCTCACGATTCGTGGCAGTCTCTTTCAGGGCAACAGCGTCGTCGGTGGGAATGACGGTGGAGCCTATGGCGGAGCGATCTTCAACGAGGGCACGTTGACTATCGTGAACTCAACCTTCGCGACCAATACAGCCACTGGGGGCGCGCAGGTGATGGGTACGGGACCCGGCGAAGGGCTCGGTGGCGCAATCTTCAATCGCAATGGAACGGTCGAGATCACGAACTCGACGTTCTCTGGAAATGTTGCGGATGAGGGAGCGGTCTATGCGTTGGGAGATGCCGCGCCGGTCGCGGTCAACACGACGAATAGCATCTTTGCCAATACGACAAATGCTGCCGCTGCTAACGTCAGCGATGTCACGATCGCGGTATCCAATGGCGGTACGGTAAGCAGTGCTGCTTGGAGCGGAGTTGTTCTTGAGCAAGGCCAGATCGATGGTGTGCCGGTCACCTCTCATGGAATGCTCGGCATTCAAGTCGTCGATCCACAACTCGCGGATCTTCGAGATAACGGCGGACCAGTCGCGACGATCGCTCCCATGGCTGGTAGTCCAGTCATCAACACCGGCATCAATCAGCAAGTGGTTGATGGTGGGCTTCTGGTTGATGGCCGTGGCTATCTGTCACGTGTCGAGGGAATCGCTGTGGATGTGGGGGCCTATGAAGTGGGGGCCGATCCACAGTACGTCGCTCAGTTTGGAGCTGTGACCAGTAACAGTGGCGAAGCAAGTTCGGGGCTGGGCGATACAGACTTTGTCATCCCTGCGGGTTCGCAACGTCTGTTGGTGGTCACGGTGGTGGATACCAACGCGCCTGGCACTTTGATTTCGTCGGTGGCTCTTGATGGAGAGGCGCTGACGCTGGTTGGTGAGTCGCTCGCGACTGGCGTTCGTACGGCGGTCTACGTCTTGCCGCTCGGCAGCAGCTTGACGGACTCGATGAGCTTTCTGAACGTCGAATGGAACCAGAATGTTGACGGTGTGTACTTCACTCAGTTGTTCCGCGGCGTGCATCAGTTCGGGCCCGTCGGCAATGTCGTCACGAATCAGAGTGTGACTGCGAGTGCGGATCTGACTGACGGCGAACTGGCCTACTCGGCGTTTGCGGCCAATGGTGGCGCGGGAACGATGACCTCCGACGCGCAGCAGGTCAGTCTGCAAACCGGAGTGTTTTCCGGGGCACAAGCCTTTATCAGCACGAAGACAACGACGGGTAACACGAGCCTCAGTTACGGCAACCTCGAC
>Ga0172376_10000244_pt1 | contig 69196 bp, 62 predicted proteins | sample Lak35m_FD_121114 | JGI IMG/M metagenome (GOLD analysis project Ga0172376, IMG submission 121114) | Freshwater microbial communities from Kabuno Bay, South-Kivu, Congo - kab_092012_35m | ecosystem: Environmental > Aquatic > Freshwater > Lake | place: Democratic Republic of the Congo: South-Kivu... | reverse complement strand
ACTTCGACTCGCGGGGCATGAAAACGGAGTACCGCTTTCGCGACCTCGCTCGCTCGTTGAAATAAAAAAGCCAACACGGAAGGTGCTGGCTTGGGAAACAGAGAACGAATGGGTCGTGACCTACACAGCCGGAACTTCCTCGAAGCAGTGGGGGATGAGAACTTGGACCGAGCCAATGACCACATCGACTGTTGCTGGCTTGGACAAAAGCACGTTCACATCAGGATGGTTTTGGGGAGTGATTGTTGCATAATTCCCTGTCCACATCAGGATGGGTGTGTTCGGTTCAGTAACCCTCAGCCACTCTGCGAGCTCCCGCCCATCCACGCCAGGCATTTCTAGGTCGGTAAAGACCAGGTCAAAGGGCGATTCTTGCGCCCGGATCTTCTCTTTGGCGACTTGACCATTCTCGGCACACACCACTGTGGCACCGAGACCGCATTCAAGCATCCTTTGGGCAATGGATAGGGTGTCCGGCGTATCGTCCACCACCAGGATTATTGTGCCTGGTTTGAGTTTGGGTTTGCTTGCTGACATAGTGTTTTGTTTGCTGAATTTTTACTGCAATTGTGTGAGACCGTCCGTATAGCAGTAAATCATAGATGGGGTATAAAGTCAAGTGATGAGAGAGGGGGATTGAGGGGATATACTGATAGAAAAAACGCATATTGCTGAAATACAGAAAATCTGCTATATTTTCTAGGCATATTCTATGCGCTCATAGCTCAGCTGGTAGAGCACTCGCCTCTTAAGCGATTGGTCGTTGGTTCGACTCCAACTGGGCGCACAAAAATTAACTTTGTTAATTTTTTCGACTCAGTTGGAGTCGAACCGGAAAGGGGTCGGGAAAACAGGTGTTTTCCCGTGGAGGAAGGATTGGGAGAACCGTGGGTTCCCCAGGAGTGAGACAGCGGAGCGTCCAACTGGGCGCACATTGCAAATATTGAAAATTGTCCCAATCATTGATAATTTTCTTTGCAATGTGCGGGCCGGACTGTAGCGGAGCGGAAGGAGGCGGGGGCTGCGACTTTTCATTGAGCTCACGAAATGAAAAAGTTGTGGCCCACAAAGTCTCGGTCGAGGAATTTTGCGAGTGGCGACGAGCAAAATATCGTTGACCACGATAACAGAAAAAATTAACTTTGTTAATTTTGAAAAAAACAATATGCCGGGGTGGCGAAATTGGCAGACGCACTTGCCTTAGGAGCAAGCGGGGTAACCCATGGAGGTTCAAGTCCTCTCCCCGGCACAAAATACAAAAACCGACAGTAAATCTGTCGGTTTTTGTATTTTGTGCCGGGGAGCAAAGCGTGGGTACGCTTTGTGTAGAGGGCTTGAAACCTGATTGAGATATTTTGTGAGCTTGCGAAACAAAATATCCAATTGGGCTACTGCTCCTGTAAGGAGAAAGATTCCTCTCCCCAACAGTATGTACCGAATCTGTAAGATTCAAGATTCCTCTCCTACTATAATAGTGTGCCCGGGGTGGGAATCGAACCCACACGGCCTTGCGGCCAACAGATTTTAAGTCTGGCGCGTATACCAATTCCGCCACCCGGGCAAGTGTATTTTGGGAAAGCCGGATGTCGAACTCCTCGGAAACCCACGGTTTTCCGACGCTCGAATACTCGCTGCCTTCCTTCACGGGAAAACGCCATTTTTCCCGACCCCTTTCCGGTTCGATACCGGTCTATGGTCGTAAACCGTAGCGGTTTACTTGAGGCGTAGGCCGGTCTCGAACCGGCGCATAGCAGTTTTGCAGACTGCCGCGTTGACCAACTTCGCCACTACGCCGTGGTTGCACAGAGTATATCACTACTGAACACTATTTGAAATACGATCGATTTTTTGACGGTTTTTCTCTCCAACATCAATCACAAAGTCGAAAAAGGGGATACGCATCAAACGAGAATGGTCTTTAGTATACTGCCGGAACTCACTCCTCTTTCGTTTGGTAAAATCGAGCACACCACTTTCTTTGTCTTCAGGAAAAACAGAGAAGAGGATTTTTGCTGACTTACCATCGTCGGAAAGTATCACATCGGTTACGGTGATGAGCGAGGTGCGGTTTGACTCTAACTGCAAAAATTGTGCTGCAAGGGTTTTGATAATATCTTTAATTTTTTCAGTGCGTACTTCCATGGGATTTATTTTGTGATGGTACGATATGATTCGATTTTATCCCCGACCGCGATCTCTATTTTTGATTCGATCAAAGTGCCGAATTCATGACCAATGGCTACTTCCTCTGCGCGGACTTTTTGTTGTTGGAGTTCTTTGATTTTTCCACGACCAATCTCTACATCTCGTCGCAATATGATCACATCGCCACCAAGCGTAATGCTCCCTTCCTGCACTTTGCCACCGAGGATTTGTCGGTCTTTGTTTTTACTAAAGACACGGAGAATTTTTGCTTTACCGGTGACTTCTTCTACTTGTACTTTTGGTGTGCGAGCGATGATGGTTTCTTCGAGATATTCTACGAGTTTGTAGATAATGGTAAATAATTCGACCTTGATCTCCATACGCTCGAGCGCACTCTGTGCTTTTGGATCAATTTTTACATTGAAGCCGAGGATGAGGGTACCTGGTGTGCCACTAGCGATTTTTATGTCGCTTTCTGATACTTCGCCGATGCCCGCATGGACGACTTTGACTACCACCACACTATCTTTGGTCTGCTTTTCTGCCACTTTTTTAAATTCGTTTTGAATCGCCTCGAGACTGCCTCCGGCATCAGCTTTGATGACTACCGGAATGACGATTTTGTTTTCATCAATTACCTCTGTATTTTTTAAGGTGTTTATTTGACATACACATCCTTCATTATATTTTTCTGCTTCCTTTTTGGTGGTAAAAGCTCGGAATGGTGCTCCTGCAGATGGCATCGTACTTAGACCGATGACTTTTACTGGCATGGAGACTGTTGCCTCGTCTACTTTTTTACCCTGCGCATTTTCGAGCATACGGATAGGGGAGACAGTACAATCTATGACGGCAAACATCTGAGTTTTGAGAGTACCTTCTTTGACAATCAGCGTGGCAGAGACACCTTTTCTCTTGTCCAAGGTGGCTTCGAGCACTACACCCTGAGTTTCAGCATGAGTATCGGCGGTCAGTCCCTCAAGCTCTGCCATGAGGACAATCATGTCGAGTAGTGCAGGAATACCTTCACCGGTGATGGCCGAGACAGGTACTGCGGGCACAGTACCTCCGTAGCCTTCGATATAGATTTCGTTTTCAGCAAGGACTTGCTTGGTACGCTCAATATTTGCTTCCGGTTTGTCTATTTTTGTAATGGCGACGATATATGGTGTGTTACTTTCTGTGATACATTTTAGTGCCTCGAGGGTTTGTTTTTTGACGCCGTCTTCTGCCGATACTACGAGGATGGCGATATCAGCTACTTGTACTCCGCGAGAACGAATGCCACTAAATGCCTCGTGTCCGGGTGTGTCGAGAAAGGTAATAGACTGAGCTTTGCCAGCTTCTCCCGGATGATTGACTTCATACGCGCCGAGATGCTGAGTAATACCGCCAGCTTCTTTATCGGTGATATTTATTTTTTTGATATAACCGAGGAGAGTGGACTTGCCATGATCAATATGACCCATGATAACTACCACAGGTGGTCGAGGAGAGAGCGTTGGCTTTGGTGTGGAAGTTTTTTTCATGGTGGTAATTGGTCAATTCATTCATTGATTTTGAGCTTCTTTTTGTAGGTTATTTTTCGCGAATGGCTTTCTTGGCCTCTGTAATAGCCTCTTTCTCTTCTTTGGTGAGCTCATACTCAGAAGTATGTTTTTTTAGGGGTTTGGCAAAGATACTACTGTGTTCTCGGGTATAGATAGTAGAGATGACCGCACCATCACCTTTTTCGTCGATAAGTGCGGTAGCAAAGCTCTGATTTCCTCCCGATCCAGTACCTTTGAACGGGTTGAAACGAATCGTATGTACACTCTGGATACTTCTGCCAAGTCTTTTTTCTACATCGATTAAATAGGTCTCAAGGTCTTTTCGAAAACCAGCAATATCTTTGAGCTCGCCTCGAAAATGTTTGAGGGAGTCTTCGAGATTTTTTGCTCCATTTCCTGCGAGGAGTCGATGGATGCGTATTTCGAGGCAAATTATCCAAATAATAAGCAGGAGCGCGATCGTGCCAAGACCCATCTCTATAATCTGTGTAGCATCAAAAATCATACCAAATGAGTGTACCATGTTTTTGACATTTTGCAAAAAGCTAGTTTGTCCCTATAATGGGCAATATGAAACAGGTATATCTCGATCACGCTTCTATTACCCCTACGGATAGACGGGTTTTAAAGGTGATTAAAAAATATTATGGTATGGAATACGGTAATCCGTCGTCTATTCATAGTGTGGGGGTCAAAGCAAAAAAGGTGCTAGAGGAAGCCCGCAAAAAGTGCGCGCACTTTTTGCGGGCGCATGCCGACGAGGTTATTTTTACTGCTTCTGGCACGGAGGCGAATGTTTTGGCGATTGTGGGTATAGTACGAAAACTTTTTGAAAATGGACGGGCGTATGCTGATATGCACATCGTTACTTCACGGATCGAGCATCAGTCGGTACTCGAGCCTGTCGCAGAACTTGCTCGGCTGGGGGTGCAGGTAGATTATGTAAGAATCTTGCCATCGGGGATTTTTGATTTGGATGATTTGAAAAAGAAACTTCGGCGTGAGACAGTGCTTGTATCTCTTATGGCGGTCAATAATGAGATCGGTACGATACAGCCAATACGAGAGATTGCGAAAGTGGTAAGGCACTTTAGAAAAGAAAATTCAAAAAGCCCTGGCGAGAGATTGCCTTTTTTTCACACAGATGCTAGTCAGGCGCCACTTTATCTCGAACTCGATACAAATACGCTCGGTGTAGATTTAATTACTCTCGATGGACACAAGGTGTATGGGCCAAAAGGGATCGGCATGCTCTATGTAAGGAGAGGTACGGAGCTCGTACCTAGTATCTCTGGCGGTGGACAAGAAGCGGGTCTACGATCAGGTACGGAAAATATACCGGCGATTGCTGGCCTGGCTGTCGCACTTGAAATCGCCGAGAGAGAACGAGCAAAAGAATCTGCTCGTCTGATTATCTTACGAGATTTTGCTATTTCAGAAATCCTCTCGAAAATTCCCGGAGCAATTTTAAACGGTGATCAAACAAATCGATTGCCAAATAATATCAATATTTCCATCCCAGATATTGATGCGGAATTTTTAGTGCTTCAGCTCGATACTCGAGGTATCCAGTGTTCTACCAAAAGTTCATGTCTCAAAGATGAAAGTGAATCGTATGTCATTCGAGAACTCGGCGGTGAATCATGGCGAGCCAAAAATTCTATCAGACTCTCTCTCGGCAGAAGTACTACAAAAAGCGATATGAAATATGTACTAAAAGAGCTGATAAAGGCGGTGGGGAAGCAAGGGCTTAAAAAGTAGTCATTTCTCTTGCACTTAATTCAACACTGTCTTATGATAGTGTCATGGAAGATCTCACCAAACAACAAGTCGTTTTACTAACACTGTTGGTGAGTATCATCACTTCTATTGCGACTGGTATTGTGACCGTCTCTCTCATGGATCAAGCACCGACAGGAGCGACCCATGTAATAAACAGGGTGATCGAAAAGACAGTTGAAAAAGTGATCCCGGCTCAACAGGGCGCGGCGGTTATTACCAAAGAGACCGTGGTTGTAAAAACAGAAGATCAGGCGGTGAAAGTGGTAGAAAACATTACTCCGAGCTTGGTGAAAATCTTTACGAATTCAAAAACTGACACTTCTGTAAAAGAAAAGTTTGTAGGTATTGGTCTCGTGGTATCAAAAGAGGGAAAGATTGTTACCGATAATTCCGTTATTTCTGCTACGGGTATTGATTATACGGTGCGGACATCATCCGGTACTGAACACCATGTTGTATCGATACAAAGCGAAATGGAATCACCGATCGCTGTTTTGATCGCTTCGAGTACCCCTATTGTTTCTTCTGACAATGCGACGACAACAAGACCCGTGCGGAACATTGTGTGGAAACCAGTAGTATTTTCAGACATCACTTCCCTTAGGCTTGGGCAAAGTATTATCGCACTGAGTGGAGAAGAGAGTCTGTCGGTGTCTTTGGGAAACATCCGATCATTGCAAGAAAAAGAAAATGTTGTTGGGATAAAACAGATTGTTTCGATACGGGTCAATGCGGATTCATACGATATGGTAACTGGTGGACCACTGCTAGATCTATTTGGGGAAGTTCTTGGGCTAAAGATGATCGGTGTCGATGGAAAGATGAATGATTATTATGTGCCGGCGAGTGTGATTAAAGATGTTCTTGCGAGTCCTTCAAAAAAACCTTAAAAATACAAAATAACCCTATCCGCTTTTTTGAAGACTACATTTGTTTTTATACTGTCGTTTTTCATGACATCAATACTTGTCGATAGCCTAGAATTAATGTATAAATAAAACATGCCACCATTCAATCATTTTACAACGAAAGCCAAAGAAGCGATCAGACGAGCTCATGAGCTTGCGATAGAACGAGGGCAAAATCATGTCAGTCCAATGCATCTTCTCCTTGCCCTTATTTTGCAAGAGGAAAGTATGGTCAATTCCATCCTTGAGAAACTTGAAGTGGACACTATTCTGCTTACAGATTCTATTCTTGAAACGATTGAAGCACCACAGACTTCTCAGACAGTCTCGCAGTCATATCAGATATTTTTGACTCCGGATCTTGCACAGATTATTGAAAATGCAAGCAAGGTCGCTGCATCTCTGAAAGACGAATTTATTTCTACTGAGCATCTTTTCATTTCTGTTTTTGATGTGCCGGGGGCGACTCGTGATCTTGTGACAAAATTCAAGATCGATCGTTCGGCTATTTTGCGAGTGATTGATGAGCTCAAGACCAGCAAAGTTGCTGAAGTGGCTCACCCTAAAAAGTTTCGCACACTTGCAAAATATGCTCGCAGTCTGACAAAGCTCGCCAAGGAGAATAAGCTCGATCCGGTGATTGGTCGTGATACTGAGATTTTGCGCATCATACAGATTCTTTCTCGCCGTACTAAAAATAACCCGATTTTGATCGGTGAAGCTGGTGTCGGTAAGACTGCTATTGCTGAAGGATTGGCACTTCGTATTGCTATGGGTGATGTGCCAGAATCTCTAAAAGATAAAGAGCTTATTTCGCTCGATCTCGGATCGCTTATTGCCGGTACAAAATATCGTGGAGAATTTGAAGAGCGTCTCAAAAACATTCTAAAAGAAATTGAGAAGTCAGATGGTAAAATTATTCTTTTTATTGATGAAATTCATACACTGGTCGGCGCGGGGGCTTCGGAAGGTTCGATGGATGCGTCAAATATGTTGAAGCCAGCGCTTGCTCGGGGAGAATTGCGGGCGATTGGTGCTACAACACTGAAAGAATATCAGAAACATATCGAAAAAGATCCAGCACTCACCCGTCGTTTCCAACCGGTATATGTCAATGAGCCTTCACTCGAGGACGCGACGGCTATTTTGCGTGGACTGAAAGAAAAGTACGAGCTTTTCCATGGGGTGCATATTACTGATGACGCGATATTGGCGGCAGTCAATTTGAGTAGTCGATATATTACAGATCGTTTCTTGCCGGACAAAACAGTTGATCTCATCGATGAGGCATCATCTGCATTAAAAATTTCTCTTGAAAACATGCCTCCGGTACTCGAGGAGACCCGTCGAAAGGTTTTGCGGCTTGAGATAGAGCGAGAATCTCTTAAAAAAGAGACTGGTAAAATTGCCAAAGCCCGTACGACAAAGATAGAAAAAGAGATAGCGGATCTCAAAGAACAGACTAGTGAGTTAGAACTCAAGTGGAAAAATGAAAAAGCAACAATTGCTGAAATAAAAGATATTAAAAAAGAGCTTGAGGGCTTACGGCTCGAAGCAGAATCAGCAGAGGCTCATGTGGATCTCGCTAAGGCAGCAGAGATTCGTTATGGCAAAATCCCTGCTCTTGAAAAAGATCTTGATGCTAAGGCAAAGCGTCTAAAAAAGCTCCAGAGTTCTCGCCGGATTCTAAAGGAAGAGATTAATGAACAAGACATTGCTGATGTGGTATCGCGATGGACAGGTATTCCAGTGTCTCGAATGCTTGAGGAGGAGGCAATCAAGTTGACTCGTATGGAAGAAGATCTCAAAAAACGAATTGTGGGACAGAATGAGGCGGTGCAAAAAATCGCAGACACGATAAAACGATCTCGTGCTGGGATTGCGGATCCAAATCGTCCGATCGGTTCATTTATGTTTCTTGGTCCGACTGGTGTGGGTAAGACTGAGCTCACCAAAGCTCTTGCGGAGTTCCTTTTTAACGATGAGAAATCTCTTGTGCGTGTAGATATGTCTGAATATATGGAAAAGCATTCAGTCTCAAAACTTGTTGGTGCGCCCCCTGGTTATGTGGGGCATGATGAGGGTGGTGGATTGACTGAGATTGTTCGACATCGGCCATATTCAGTAATTCTTTTTGATGAAATAGAAAAAGCACATCCCGAGGTGTTCAATATTCTTTTGCAAGTGCTTGATAATGGCCGGTTGACCGATGCCAAGGGGCGAGTGGTCAACTTTAAAAACACAGTTATCATTATGACTTCAAATATTGGCGCACAGCATATTCAGCGCATGGAAAAAATGGGTTTTGGTCATAGTAGTGACGAAAAGAAAAATTATGATGATGTAAAAAGTAAGGTAACCAATAATCTTAAAGATTATTTCCGTCCGGAATTCTTGAATCGTATTGATGATATTATTATCTTTGATATTCTTTCGCCAGAAGCAGTGGCAGATATTGTAAAGATTCAGGTTGAGCTAGTGAAAGAGAGACTTTCTCTCAAGGAGATTGTGTTGGAAGTCTCCTCTGAAGTGTGTACCTATTTGGCAAAAGAAGGGTATGATCCACAGTACGGTGCGCGACCTCTAAAACGATTGATACAAAACAAGATATTGACTCCGGTGGCATCGTTGATGGTTTCTCGTGGAGTAATGCAAGGCGGAACGATCGGCGTCAGTCTCAAAGACGAAGAATTTGTTTTTGAGGTAAAAAAAATAAAGAAGAACACTAGAGAAGTAAAATTCTCTGACGGCAAAGAAGTGGTACGTGGGTAGAAAGGTGGAATTATCAATCAGAGTGTGCTATTTTAATGTAGTACACTTTTGCGCCGGTCGAATAGCGGCTATTTCAGGAGACTGTAAATCTCCCGCCTTCGGGCATCGTTGGTTCGAGTCCAACCCGGCGCACAAAACAAAAGAGTCAGACGCGAAAGCGTTTGACTCTTTTTGTTTTGTAGCATCCTGGTTGGACTCGAAGCCTCGCTGAGTACTTTTTCAAGTGTACTCGCGAAGAAAAGTGGAGCGACGGGGACTGAAACTGTAAGTTTCGAGAAATGTACTCATGGTCCAACCCTTCTCTTCCCGCAGTTTCTCTTCCTGTGCTATAGTAATCTCATCTTTTATGAAAACAAATTACTGCTGTTTGAACGGAAAAATACTGCCTGTACGCGATGCAATGGTAAATGTCTACGATATTGGATTACTTCGAGGATATGGTATTTATGAGGGGATTACTACCTATCATGGAAAACCGTTTCGGCTTGCTGATCATCTTGCTCGTTTTCATTTGTCTGCTCGAGCTCTCGATCTAGTTGTTCCTTTTTCTGATACTGAGATAGAAAAACAATTAATGTCGCTCGGTGAGAAAAATGGGTTTGGACGGACAAATTTTAGAATAATTTTGACCGGAGGAAATACACTGAGTGGAATTGAGTATGATTCAGCTAGGCCGACTTTTTATATTCTTGCTGAGGAGTACAAATCTTTGCCAGACAAGTTGTATACCTCTGGCGCCTCTCTTATCACCCACGAGCATCAGCGAGCTTTACCACAGTATAAGACAATCAATTACATTACTGCGGTACAGGTACAAAAAGAGCGAAAGGCAAAAGGGGCTATTGAAGTACTCTATGTTGCGGACGGTAAGGTTCTCGAAGCTGCTACCAGCAATATTTTTATTGTAAAAGATGGTGTGGTAATAACTCCAAAAAATAATGTTTTGGCAGGTATTACACGAAAGGTGGCGATGGAGCTTGCTCAAAAAAAATACAAAGTTGTCGAAAAGGAGGTAGCTGTTGTTGAATTATTTTCTGCTGACGAGGTTTTTCTTACTGCCAGCTATAAGGAAATAGTACCAATAGTGGCGATTGATACTAAGAAAATTGCTGATGCAAAGGTTGGTGGGGTGACACAAGTGCTCATGAAAGATTTTCAGGAATATGCTGAAAAAGGTGATTGGTAGGAGAGATAGTTGATTTTTCTGGTCGGATGCGGTAGACTATATCGACAAATAAATTTATGTCACAAGACCGACTATTAAGACTAAAGTGTAAGGATTGCAAAGAGGCAAACTACTACACCTCAAAAAACAAAAAGAAAGTTGAGCGAAAAATCGAGCTCAAGAAGTTTTGTAAAACCTGTAAAAAGACCACTATGCACAAAGAGGCAAAGATTACGGGGTAATCCACCACGAAAAAGCCCGCCTAAAAGGCGGGCTTTTTCGTGGTGGATTCGTGTGCTATAGTGTGTGGGTAAATAAATAAGGGCCTGTAGTTTCAATGGTAAAACGTCGGTCTCCAAAACTGAAGTTCTGAGTTCGAGTCTCAGCGGGCCCGCAGAGAATGAAGTGATCAAGTGTACGATGAGTCGTGGAAAGGGGTCGGGAAAACACCTGTTTTCCCGTGAAGGAAGGCAGCGAGCCCGACGAGCGTCGGAAAACCGTGGGTTTCCGAGGAGTCTTAGCGGGCCCGCAGATAGAGAAGTGAATATATAGGGTTGTGTTGACTTTGTGTCTCAAATATGCTATACTCTGTGCCGGCTACAAATTCTGGATTGTCTGGGATATTGTGCGCTTTTTGACAGTAAACGTCGGTTTAGTGGTTGTAATCTCATGAAAAAGTCAACGCAGAATTGGTTGTTACTGTTGGGGTTCCTCGGAGCTCTGACGGTTCTTGTTGTGGTGGCTCCTAAAGGGTCACCCAAACCTAAAGCCCTCGCTCAGCCGCCTGCAAAGGTGGTGCTCGGCAAGGGTGAATACATGCGGCCGATGCGGACGAACTCCGTTCCGGTTCAGACTGGACCTGTGGAAATTCACTCCAAAGTTCGTGTCTCGCAGTAAATGTTGGTCACAAAAAACATAAACTCACAAAACGGAAACAACTCAGAATATGAAAGCAACATTCTTTGCGGTCGCACTCCTCGGTTTCTTCACAGTCACTACCTTTGCGCAGACTGACTTCACTATGATCACTTCGCCCGCCGCTCTCCGCTCGTATGCGTATGGAAAGGTGGCTCGCGGTCAGATTAGTGTCGGCTCGCGGAGCATGCTGAACGGTAGCAAGAACTATGTCAACACCGAGCTTCTCTCCGGAGGGGCCACAGTGGTGATGGCGAGTCTCAATGAGCTCGCTGAGTTCAAATACTCGGTTTCGGATGTTCGTGATCCTGTCGGTTATTGGGGGTATCTCATGGATGAGGATTGGGAAACCCTGTTCTTTGGTGGGCAGTCTGCTGTCCTCCAGTTCAACGACAAAACAGGTCGGTGGATCGTTCCACCTGAGCTCGAAACTATCAAGCTCACTACGATGGTCACGCAGGTGCCCATCAAGGTGAAGGGAATCGTCTCTGCTCGGGTGATCGTCCGCGACGCAAAAGGAAATGTCCTTCGCGAAGATTACCTCAATGTGCGGAACGGCAAACTCTACTTTCCTGAAGGGTATACCGGACGGATGGGGGAGTTGATCGTGACCAAGCGTTCTGGTGATGATTCGATCGTTGATGAGGTGTATGATCTGCTTACGGGCAAGGCCAACACTCCGACATCGGTGAATAGTCGGGCGTATGTCTCGATCGAAGGGGTGTTGAACTTTTTCAACTCCTCGGTCAAGCTCGATCGTCAGCCGAAAGACACATTGTCGATACTCACCGTCACGGTGGATTCGATGATCGCGGCATTTGGGGCGACAGCTCCAGGGGGTGAAACTCCTCGAGCGGTGCTCATCCGCAAGTCCGATGGTCAGAGCTGGTATCGGCAAGCGATTGAGATCGGCGATAGCGTCTCCCTCAAGATCCTGGCCGGTGAATGGCATGTGATCTTTGAGTGGGAACCGGATCAATACCGAGAACTACCCGTCGTGTATCACTGGGATTACGATGGTGGCAAGGGTTGATTTCCCTAAACAAAATCACACATGGCCAGTATGCACACGCGTACTGGTCTTTTTATTGCTTATTTACAACCTAGAAACTTTTCTACTATACTTTCAATTTTGTCTTTTTCATTTGGATTAAACCACTGGACTCTTTTGTCTTTTCTAAACCAGGTTCTTTGGCGTTTTGCGTAGTGCCATATTTCGAATAATAGTTTTTCTTTCATTTCGTTTTCAGAAATTTCTTTTTTGAGAAAGTTTGCGACATGTCGGTACTCGAGACCGAAAGCATGAAGGCGTTCCCAGGACACTCCTTGTGCGATGAGTTTTTCTACTTCCTCAATCATTCCACCAGAGAGTCTTCTTTCTAGACGAGTTTTTATTTTATTTTTAAGTTCTTCGTCAGGTAGGTCGAGACCAACTTGGAGGACATCGTAAGGAGAGTTTGTTGATACTGGAGGCACTTTACCGAGTGCTGTGGCTATCTCAATGGCACGGATAAGGCGGACTGGGTTTTGAGTATCTATAGTTTCAGCGCGGTCCGGATCGAGTGTCTGTAGTAGAGAAAAAAGTTCGGCAGGAGTTTTTGTAGACAGTTTTTTTCGCAAAGCTTCGTTTTGCGGTACCTCAACTACAGATACATTATCAATGACATAGTGTATATAAAAACCTGTTCCACCGCAGATGATTGGGAGTTTGTTTTTTGAAATAATCTCAGTGATAGATTTTTGTGCGAGAGTTTTAAATTTTTCGACACTAAAAATCTCTTTTGGATCTGCGACATCGATGAGATGATGGGGAATACCACACATTTCTTTTTTGGTAATTTTTCCGCTACCGATATCGAGGCCTCGGTATACTTGGCGTGAGTCGGCGCTGACGATTTCGCCATTAAATTTTTGCGCCAGTTCCACTGCCAGGTCACTTTTACCGGTTGCAGTCGGGCCACAAATGATGAGAAGTTTTGGGGGCATTGGGAGGGGGTATTATTTTTTTGAGAGAATTGGTCGAAGGAGAGAGTCGAACTCCTCGGAAACCCACGGTTTTCCGACGCTCGTCGGGCTCGCTGCCTTCCTCCACGGGAAAACGCCTGTTTTCCCGACCCCTTTCCGGTTCGAGTCTCTCCTTCGGTAAAAAATCTCCTTTAAAAGAGATTTTTATTGTGCCGAAGGAGAGACTCGAACTCTCATGGGTTACCCCGATCGATTTTGAGTCGATTGCGTCTGCCATTCCGCCACTTCGGCATATTTTGGGTAGATTTAAGAAGCAAGATTCAAGATTTGCGAATGGAAGCTTTGTCAGAGCTCCCAGAGTGCCTTGCTCAATCTTTAGTCTACTTAAAAAAACGTTAAAAATCAAACTTGCGACACAGTGTGTCAAGAAACCCATTCTTGAATCGTAAATCTTGATTCTATCTGATTTTTTTGCGTTGAATACTCGACATGGTATTATATAGGTACACTTTTTAAAAAAGATTTTATTTTTATGGCAGAATTTTTTGGAAACTCAATATTTTGGATCGAAGTAGAGAAGATCAAGCCAAACCCATATCAGCCACGACGGGAGTTTGATGATGCGCGACTTAAAGACCTTGCTGAATCTATTCGCATGTACGGCATTCTTCAGCCGTTGGTTGTGACACGCACTGAGGTACAAAAAGAGGATGGGGGTCTTTCGGTGGAGTATGAGCTTATCTCTGGTGAACGACGTCTCCGTGCCTCAAAGCTTGCTGGGGTACCTTCTGTACCAGCGATCATTCGAAGTAACACTGATGATGCTCGGGTCAAACTTGAGCTCGCTATTATTGAGAACCTCCAACGAGAGGATTTGAATGCGGTAGATCGTGCGCGCTCATTTAGACGTCTGCTTGATGAATTTAATCTAAAGCATGTCCAGATTGCGGAAAAGATGGGAAAGAGCCGTGAGTATGTCTCAAACACTCTTCGTATTTTGGCGCTTCCGGAGGAGATGCTGAATGCCCTTTCAGAAGGTAAGATTACTGAAGGTCATACTCGACCTCTGCTCATGCTCATTGATCGCCCTGCAGAACAGCTTACGGTGTTCAAGGAGATTATGTATAAAAAACTCACGGTGCGTGAGGCAGAACAGATTGCCCGTAAGATTGCGTATGATAAAGTCCGTAAAAAAGAGTATGCCCGAGATCCAGAGCTCAGTGATCTCGAGCAAAAACTCACCGACTCGCTCGGTACTCGAGTGCATATTGAGCGACGAGAAAATGGTGGCCAGCTCACTATCGACTTTTTCTCAAACGAAGATTTGCGCATGATTCTCGATATTATGAATTCCAACAAAGGTAGAAAAGGTGGTGATGAGCTCTTACTAAAACATATTGCAAGACAGGTGGGTGGAACGGCGAGTACGGTTTCACCTGCAGTTTCAAGTGTTCCAGTCTCTGTAGATCAGGTTGCACCTGTTTCTGTCGGTGAAATAGTCAGTGAAGCGCCTGCGGATGACCGTTCCAAAGAGGAAAAAAATGCGGATGATAATAGTGATGAGCTGTATTCGGTAAAGAATTTTTCTTTGTAAACAAAAAAACCGCCAATGGCGGTTTTTTTGTTTACTTCATTTTATCTAGTTTATGTGGATTGTGGTTTGGGCAGGCTTTGTTCGAACAACGTTCCAGTATGGTCTTTGGTCACAAGTTTTCTGTTCGCCGTCGCTCACAGAAACTCGCGACCCCGACTCGCGGTTTCGCCTGCTGGCGAAACATCGCTCCGTCTCACCAAAACTAGTCGCGCACAGAACGCAGGTTCTATGCTCTCATAATTATTTCGCTAATTTATGCGGGTTATGATTTGCGCACGCCTTATTACTGCACCTCTCAGGAATAGTCTTCGTACCATCCATCATGAGAGACTGGCACATCGGGCAAATGTTGCCGGTAGGACGAGCTTTGATAGCGTTTTTACACTTTGGATAATTTGAGCAACTATAGAATGCGCCGAAGCGTCCGCGTCGCTCGGTCATCATACCGTCTTTGCAGGTCGGACACTGCACTCCGGTCGAGTTTTGTCGCTCGAGCTCCGGATCTTTTTTAATAAACTTACATTTCGGATAATTGTTGCACGAAATAAATCGGCCAAATTTACCATCGCGTTCCACCAGCTTACCATCTTTACACTCGGGGCACGCTTCGCCGGTCTCTTTTGGTCCGGCAAGTTCCGCTCCGTCGATAGTACGAGCACCAAGACAATCAGGAAAATCTTTGCATGACAGGAATTTGCCAGTTTTGCCGAGCTTGATGAGCATACCCTTGCTACATTTTGGACAGACATATTGTGCGTCTGCTTCACCCATGTCGGTGATCTTTGCCGTCTTCTCGCGAGATTTTACCTCTTTCAAAAATGGCTTATAGAAATCGCCGAGGGTTTTTTCGTAAGTGCGGTCGCCATTGGCAATATCGTCGAGCTTGTCTTCCATCTCGGCAGTGAAAGTATCGCTGACATAGTCTTTGAAATTGTCTTCGATAAAGGTACTGACCACATCTCCCGTGTCGGTCGGACAGAGGGCTTTGTTGATTTTGTCCACGTAGCCGCGTTCTTCGAGTGTTTTGATGATCGACGCGTAGGTTGACGGACGGCCAATGCCTCTTTTTTCAAGCTCTTTGACGAGGCCCGCTTCAGAATATCGCGGTGGAGGTTCGGTCGCTTTTTCTTCAGTATGGATATCAAGAAAAGTCAGTGTCTCTCCGACAGCAACTTTTGGAAGTTCCACATCTTCGCCTCGAGCATCAGGGTCGGCTAGGAGCCAGCCGGGGGAAAGGGTGCGTGAGCCATTGGCGGTGAAGTGGGGAATAGTCGCATCGCTTCCCACCGCTACTTCTATTTTGCTTCGCAAGATTTTTGCATCTGCCATCTGTGAGGCGATGGTGCGTTGCCAGATCAGTGCGTAGAGCGCTTGCTGTTCAGGCGTACTTCCTGCGCGATCGCTTCCCATATGTGTGGGGCGGATAGCCTCGTGTGCTTCCTGTGCATTTTTACTTTTCTTGGTGAATGTGCGGGGGCTCACCAACTCCTTTCCGTATTTCTTTTCGATAGTCGAGAGGATTTGTCCGACAGCAAGTGTGCTCAAGTTGGTACTATCAGTACGCATGTAGGTGATGAGTCCGGCTTCGTAGAGCTTTTGAGCGACACCCATGGTGCGAGAAGGCGCAAAGCCAAGTCGGGTACTGGCGGTCTGTTGGAGGGTCGAGGTGATGAATGGCGCTTTAGGTGAGCGTTTGGCTTCGGTTTCGGCCACGTCTATCACTTTCCACGATTCTTTTTTGCCAGTCGCGACGATTGTGTCTACAAGATTTTTGTCGCGAGGCTCTTCAACACAGGTCAAAAGCAAGGCGGTTTTGTTTGCCGTCTGAGTATCGGCAGTGATGACCCAAAATTGTTCTGATATAAACGCGCGGATTTCTCGCTCGCGTTCCATGATGATGCGAAGTGCGGGGGACTGCACACGACCAGCCGAGAGACCGTAGCGGACTTTTTTCCAAATCAAGCCAGAGAGGTCGTAGCCGACCAATCGGTCGAGCACTCGGCGCGCTTCTTGAGCCTTGCGGAGATTTTGGTCGATGTCTCGCGGATGTTTGATGGCTTCGATGACCGCGTCTTTAGTAATTTCATAAAAGACCACTCGGCGTGGCTTTTTGAGGCCGGTGGCTTCAGCAATATGCCATGAGATTGCCTCGCCTTCTCGGTCGGGGTCGGTGGCGAGGAGGATTTCATCTGCTCGCTTTGCCAACGACTTTATTTCCGAGACGACGGATTCTTTTCCTTTTGAGATTTCGTACGTTGGGACAAAGCCGGCATCGATATTGATTGCCTTTTTGTTGCTCTTTGGTAAATCACGAATGTGGCCGACCGAAGCGACCACTTTGTATGCGCCATCCAAATATTTTGAAATAGTTTTTGCCTTCGCCGGCGATTCAACGATCAATAATTTCATCCCGCTAGTATTACATGATATAGGGATGATTGGCAAATGTGGGTCAAAAATGGTATAATTAAACAATAACTTTAGTTTTCTACAAAATGAATAAAAATTCACTTATAGTCTTAATTCTGGTTCTGTGTGGTACTAGTTTTTATTTGTTCAATAAAACATCGTCTGAAGATCAATTTTTTAAAAAACAGGCGGAATGTGCAAAGGTTGGAGCTAAGTATGACGAGAAGTTTAGGGAAGATGCCGAAGACACTTTTGAAAGTCCTAATTTTGCAAACTCAGAATATGTCTATAGTAAAAAAATAAACTCCTGTGTTTTTTACGGGGAGTATATTGCATCAGAAGAAAAATACGGATATTCTGTACTTGTAGATTTATATTCAAACAAAATCATTTCAGAAATAAGAAAAGATTACACTTACCAATCACTCCTAAAGTCTTCTACTGAAGATTTGAAGATTGATCGTGAAAATAAAATCAAGGAATCTAAAAGCGAGGTGGATTTCTGGAATACTAAGAGAGAACTGTTTAACGGGGTTCAGTCTGAGAATGATAAAGAATATTTGTTTGGTGCAGAGCACGCATTGAAAGTGTGGAGTCAAAACTAATATAGGGTGACCATTAAACTACAAACTATGAAAAAGATTGAAAAAATAAACTACGTAAAAAAACTTTTTGGGGAAGGGGTTAGTACCGGTGCGAGCGGATTTGAAAAAGGTTTAAATTACTATGTTCCGAATAAAGAACTTTATTTTGATTTTGACGGTAAAACGCAGATTCTTTCAAAAAATGATTTAGCCGATAAGCCTGAGGGCGTTGGCGATATAGAAGTTGAAAAGATATGTTCTTGGGTTCAGAAAAAGTATAGCTAAAAATACGGTTAGCAAGGACTGTCCTTGCTAACCGTATTTTTAATTTTTGAATTTTAAATCTCTCTTCTACACAAGTCGTATCTCCCCACCACTATCTGAAATCATCCCCTTTATCTCCATCATCGAGAGGAGGGTGTTAGCGTCGCGGATTGGCATATCGAGTGAGCGGAGAAGGTTGTCTTTGCTACAAGGGGAGGTGAGAATATTGATCACTTTCATTTCATCCGCCGAAGCGTCGGCATATTTTTGTTCAAACGGCAGACTTTCTTGAGTGTCAAAACCAAAGGCATCAAGGATGTCTCTGCTACTACGTATAGGCGTCGCACCGAGGCGGATCAGCATGTGCGGGCCGTCGGATGTTTTGGAAAAAATTGACCCGGGTACCGCAAACACATCTCTATTGTAGTCCGTAGCAAATTTACTTGTGATCAGTGTGCCAGATTTGAGCTCGGCTTCGATGATCAACACTGCATGAGAAAGTCCTGCCATGATTCTGTTACGCTGAGGAAAGCTGTAGGGTGTTGCACGAAAGAGGGGATCAAACTCGGAGAGTAGGCCACCACCGTTTTCTAAAATTTTTTCGGCAAGTAAAGCATTGCTCCTTGGGTAGAGCACCTTTTGGTCGAGACCCGAGCCAGGTACCGCAAGGGTCTGGAGCCCAGCCGAGAGAGCAGTCTTGTGGGCGATACTGTCGATACCGAGCGCGAGTCCCGATACGATGGTAATGGGGTAGCCAGCGAGCCCCGCAATGAGATTCTCGCAAGCTTCCTTGCCGTAAATGCTAAACTTGCGCGAGCCGACGACACAGAGGATTTTGTTATCTTTTTTCGGAAGCGCACCTTGCAAGTAGAGCTCTGTTGGCGGGTCGGTGATTTCTCTGAGTGCTTCGGGAAATTCTTTTGCTCGAAGTTTTTTGATGAGGTGGGGCATTGGATTAATTATATCATTTTTGGTATGATGACCTAATGCTGGATATAAAATTTATTCTCGAAAACAAAGAGTTGATTGAGCTCGGCGCAAAGAAAAAGCACATCAAGTTTGATGTTTCTGAACTTATCGCTCTCGACACTACTCGTCGCGAGCTGACCGCCAAAGTAGACGCAAAGCGAGCCGAGCAAAACGCCTTTAGTCAAAAGATCGTGGGAGTGGCTGATCATACCCTCAAGATGTCGATGATCACTGAGATGAAGATCGTCAAAGAGGATCTCGAAAAAGCTGAAGTCGAGCTCAAAACCGTTTTGAAAAAATGGCAGACCTTGATGCTTCAGGTACCAAACATTCCTGATATGTCGGTGCCAGAAGGTGTGAGCGATGCTGATAATAAAGAGGTAAAAACTTGGGGAGAAAAACCGGTGTTTGCTTTTCCTGCCAAAGGTCATATTGAGCTCATGCAAAATCTCGATATGGTTGATTTTGACCGAGGTACAAAAGTTGCTGGTTTTCGAGGCTATTTTTTAAAAAATGACGGCGTTCTTCTCTCTTTTGCGATCTGGCAGTACGCGATGGACTTCTTTTTAAAAAAAGATTTTGCACCGATAATTGTGCCGTCACTGGTTAGGCGAGAGACACTTTTTGGTACCGGCTATTTGCCACAGGGCGAAGAGGATTTGTACAAGACTCAGGATGATGATTTTCTCGCCGGGACTGCCGAAGTAGCCACGATGGCGTATCACAGCGATGAGGTGCTCGAGCAAAAAGATTTGCCAAAAAAGTACTTGGCATTTTCTCCATGCTTTCGCCGTGAAGCGGGGAGTCATGGCAAGGATGTAAAAGGGCTCATTCGTGTGCACGAGTTTTATAAAGTAGAGCAGGTAGTGCTCTGTGAAGCGAGTCATACTGAGTCTGTTGCTCAGCATGAAGCGGTCAATAGAAACACTGAGGAGTTTATCGAGTCTCTCGGTATACCGTATCATACAGTAGTAAACTGTGGTGGTGATCTCGGCCTCGGCCAGGTCAAAAAGTACGATATCGAGCTCTGGGTACCAAACGAAAACACTTATCGAGAGATTAGTTCGGCATCATATTTCCACGATTTCCAGACACGCCGACTCAATATCCGCTACCGAGACGCTCTCGGTAAAATGCGTTATGCGCACTCACTCAATAGTACTGCAATACCCACTCCGCGTATTCTCGTATCTCTTGTAGAGAATTTCCAACAGGCAGACGGTTCGATCCAGATTCCTCAGGTTCTTCAGAAATATATGGGAGGGAAGACAGCGATCGTTAAAAAGGTATAGTCTAAGAGATCTTTGATTGAGTGTTTTCGATTTTTGACTACCCAATTATGGCGTATACCCCAACCAAAAAACTCGCACAACGAAGAAAAAAAATTGTCATTCAGCGACTTGTTGTGGTGATCATTTCGGTGATCTGTATTATTGGTAGTATTTTTTTTATTTTCCGTGTTGAAAACTTTCGTATCCAAAAGATTTCTATTGTTGGTCACACTTCTATTTCTGAATCAGAGATACGTGACCTGGTGGAAACTACTCTCGCAGGATCGTATGGTTATGTGATTCCTCGAAACAACACATTCTTTTATCCAAAACAAGAAATCCTTTCAGATATACAATCTCATTTTCTAAAAATACTCTCGGTAGAGATAAAGCGCAGTGGTTTACAAGAGATTACGGTTTCAATACATGAGCGAAGTCCGTACGCATTGTGGTGTGGAAACTCCATGCCTGTTTTTTCTGCAGACACGGTGAAGTGTTACTTTCTGGACTCAGAAGGACTTGTCTATGCAGAGGCTCCGATTTTTTCAAATGATGTATATATGCATTATTATGGTGGCGCTGTGAGCAGCGGTACTGTTCTGGGGGCATATTATCTATCGACTGTTGATTTTAAAAAATTAGATCAATTTGTCCGTACACTCATTTCTCTCGGTGTGGAAACTAAGGATATCCGCGTATACGACGGTGATGTTGATATCTATCTTTCTAATAAAACTGATTCGCTCCCAACTGTGCTTAGATTCAGCACAGCTCAGCTATATACAAAAAGTATTTCGGCATTCAATACATTTATAAGTGATCAGACGACTACAACGACAATTCAGAAATACCTCGCGAGTGTAGAGTATGTTGATTTTCGTTTTGGGAATAAAGTGTATTCGAAAGCGAGAAAATAATTCCAACGGCTCAACAGGCCTGTTGAGCCGTTGGAATGGCTCTATAGAGTCATTTTTTACAATGGCTGGTTTTGGCTAAAAACCGGGATTTTTGGTCAAAACCCCCATCTACGCTATAGCGTAGATGGGGAAATAAAAAAACCAACAGCTGTGATTGCTATTGGCTGGCTTTGGTTAAGGGGTATAACCACAAGTTCCGCACTTGAGCGGTGCGCCTGGCTGGTGACCGACAGGAAACATGACCCCGCCACATTTTTTTGGACACCTTGGGTGGGTGATGATGTGGATGTCTGATTTTCCACTTCCGCGGCATTCGGGGCAATGACTATGGCCAGCACTGTTGCATGTTCTGCAGGGTTTTGTGTCTTGGTTCATTGTAAGGGCTCTTTGTTCGTCTTGGAGTTTATCTTTTCTGATACAAGTAATATCACAAATGTATACTTTTGGTCAATTTACCCAAATCGCTCTGTTTTGATCTCGTGAGAGTTAAAGCCAATCTCAACCAGTGTGTTTGCCACCGATTCGACAAAACCTGTCGGGCCACAGACATAGACCGATGGCATCTTGTCTACGAGTCCGTGTGTGACCTTTTGCAACATGTTTTTATCCACTCGCCGAGCTAAACCCTGCCAATCCGCCGGTGTTTTTTCGGTAACAGTGTACATGATTTTTATATTCGGATATTTTTGTCGATACTCTTCGAGCTCCGCGTAGTATGGGATCTTTTCTTTTGTTCGGGCGCTCACAAGAAGCACTACCTGTCGTTTTGTTTCTGTTTCTCGTACACATTCTCGAAGCATACTCATAAGTGGTACGATACCGGATCCTCCGGCTATGAGAATGAGCGGGCCGGGTATTTCAGTATTCCAGACAAAATGTCCGCCGAGAGGCCCCTTGATCTCTACTTGCTCTCCTGGGGTCAAGGCAAAGAGGTAAGGAGACACCTCGCCATTTTCTAAAAGTTGTACGCCAAACTCAACCGTCTCGCCACCCGTCTCTGGTACATTGGGAATCGAGTAGCTTCTCTGCGCCTGATACCCTGTTTCTGAAGTGAGTCGGATGTCACAGTGCTGTCCGGCTTTGTGACCGGGCCAGCCTGGCACGTTGAAAATGAGAGACTTCACATTCTCTGCTACCATTTTTGATGAGACTAATGTGCCAATGAGCCAGGGGGACATATTAGCGTAATCCTTTTAGGGTTTCCTTTGTTAAATTGTCCCACAAAGTTACCATCTCTGGCCATTCATTCATATATAGCAGTGCGGGACCTCGTTGATATTCATTTATAGACTTCAGCTCTTCTAATGTTATCCCCATACTTTTCTCAGTTGCGGCGCCATTTAAGATACTGGTAATTTTACACACCATCGTATCGACTACTTTCACAAATCGTGCTTCGGGGGTCAGTTTCGAATCATACTCGCGAATCGTACCTGTTACCCAAGGAAAGGTACTGCCAAATTCTTTTTCAATTTTATCAAACGCCACTTTTTCTCGATCTTTCTTGGCTTGTTTCTCTTGTGCATTGAGTGGCCGCAAAGTGGGTGTATCTTGTGCGTAGACTTCTACCAGATCGTGCACTAGCGCGTATTGAGCAATTTTTCCTCGATCGAGTTTTGGACCAAATTTTTCCGCACACGCGCAGGCTAATATCGCCAACATGACGGTATGGTCGGTGTCTGATTCGGGAGTTACGCCATCTTCATGAAAGGTGTAGCGATTGGTGCGTGCAAATTGTAAGAGCAATTGCCCCAAAGAGACGACGGATTTATGTGTGCCCTTGCGTTTCTTCATTTGAGTATTTTGTCTAAGTCGAATTCATGCAAAGAAGCATTTTCGATTCCGTCCAAAAGTTTGCCGTCTTGGAGTACATGGAGAAGTCGAATAATGCCACCATGTGTTACGAGGAGCACTTCATGGTCGTCATATTTCCCTTTAATTTTTTTAAGAAATCGCAATAAGCGATTTTTAACATCCTCGACTGATTCACCACCCCTGAGACGATAGTTGTACTGAACCGCTCGGTGTCTTTTCATAAGCTCCTCCCCAGATTCTATGGAGTTCCATGCTTGTCCAGCTAAACTCCCAAAATGAATTTCTCGGAGTTCGTCATGAGTAGAGACAGTTCTTTTTAAATGCGCATTTAATATCTCCGCAGTTTGTTTTGTCCGGAGGAGCGGGGAAACATGAAGATGTTTGATGCTTTGGGGTAACGAAGAGATGCTGTTTTTAGCCTGGTTTATTCCTTCTTCAGAAAGCCCTTCATCGATCTGGCTATTGATAACACCTTTTTTATTTAGCTCGGTTTGTCCATGTCTAATAGCGTAGATTTTCATATAGTTATATTTTTATGCGGAGTATCTCTCTTCTGTCCACGGGTCGCCGTGGTTGTGGTAGCCACGGACTTCCCAAAAGCCCGGCGCGTCCTCTGCGACAAATTCGAGCTTGGCGACCCACTTGGCGCTTTTCCAAAAATAGAGGTGGGGGATGAGCAGTCGCGCCGGGCCACCATGCTCGTCTGCTATCGGATTATCGTCATACGAGGTTGCGACCCAGGCTTTGCCTCCGCGAATATCCTCGAGTGGGATATTGGTGCTGTAGCCGTCGTCTGAATAGGCGATGAGAAATTTCGCCTCTGGTTTTACCCCGACTTCTTTTATGAGATGGTCGAGCGACACACCTCGCCACCTCGAGTCGAGCTTGCTCCATTTGGTGACGCAGTGAATGTCTCGCACGATGTCCTCGTGGGGGAGTTTGGCAAATTCGTCCCAATTCCACTTCTGTGTTTTTTCTACTAGCCCTTCTACTCGCAAAGTCCAGTCAGCCGTACTCACATGCGGAGTCGGCCCCAGAGAAAGCACGGGGAAGTCGTCAGTTTTGTACTGTCCTGGAGGAATACGGCTCTTGTCACCTTGTTCTCGTTTTGGAGCGAAGCCTTTGTTTATTAGCATCTGCCAAGTATAGCGTATTCGCCCCATTTTTGGCAGACTTGCACTAACTTGACAAATATACTTATAGGGTGTATAATGAATAGTGAAGTATATGGAAGTTTTCCCTATACGCCATTTGGTAAACTAGAGTTTTAGAAAGGAAAATCATGACAACGACAGAAATTGGCTACCTTCAGAGATTACGGGCCCAGGAGGAATGGAGCGATGTTGAGCGGATTCTCTTAAGCTCGGGGTTGTCGGACGATGACTGTGTCCGACCTATCTCAGAAGCAGAAGCAAGACAAATCTCAACATGGCGCCAGATGGGCCCCGACACTCTCGATATACTGGCGGTGCACGGGATTGGTTCGGAGGAGGAATACATCCAGTCTCTGGTGGGAAAGACCCCACAGCAGTTGACAGCCTCGGCTGTCGTCGTTCTTGTCGGTGTTCGTCAAAAGTTAAGGTAGTAGTGTTTTAGAAACTACTCCTTTTTTATTTATTCCAAACAAGCTATAATTTCAGGCATGTACCTGAAAAGTCTGGAAATTGCCGGTTTCAAATCGTTTGCTAAAAAATCAACCCTCGATTTTACTTCGCCCATTTCGGCTATCGTCGGGCCCAACGGCTCGGGTAAATCAAATGTCGCCGAAGGTTTTCGTTTTGTGCTCGGCGAGCAATCCATCAAATCGCTCCGTGGTAAACGAGGCGAGGATCTCATTTTCAATGGCGGCGGTGATCTCGGTAGACAAAATCGTGCTTCGGTAAAAGTTGTTTTTGATAACACGAAACGGGTGCTCAATGTGGACTTTGATGAAGTGACTCTCGAGCGCGTGGTGCACCGAGACTCGTCAAATGAATATCGTATCAACGGCTCACAGGTACGACTCAAAGATATCATCGAGCTTCTCGCAGGAGCGCATATTGGCGCCTCTGGCCATCACATCATTTCTCAGGGTGAAGCAGACAAAATCTTGAATGCTAATCTTCGTGAGCGTCGCGAGATGGTGGAGGATGCCCTTGGTCTAAAAATCTATCAATATAAAAAGCAGGAGAGCCAGAAAAAACTCGAGAAGACTGATGAAAATATCAAATCAGTCGAGTCGCTCCGTCGAGAAATCGCTCCGCATCTCAAATTTCTCAAAAAACAGGTAGAGAAAATCGAAAAGGCGTTTGAGATGCGCAAATCGCTCGCTGTACTATACCGAGAATACTTTAAACGAGAAGAAGTATATTTGAAACACGAACGCTCGCGTATTGAAAGCGAAAGAAAGGGGCCGACTACAGAGCTCGAAAAGCTCGGTCGAGAACTCGTGCTCGCCAAAGCTCAGCTCGCAAAATCAAGTGGAGGAGATGCAAAGAGCGCGGAGATTATTGCTCTGGAAACTAGCATTGCAGATACTCGTGCCGAAAAAGATACTGCCACACTCGAGCTTGGTCGACTCGAAGGACAGATTGCTGGTCTCGAGCGAATGATCGCCAAGGAAAAGTCTCAGCAAGCGAGCGTGGAAAATAAGACTGTCTATATGCGTGATGTCGAGTCGCTCGCGGACCGTATTGTGGACGAGATAGAGACGGGAGAAAAGCAGGAATCGCTCGCCTCACTCAAAGAGATTTTGCAAAAGGTAAAAAGTTTTGTCACGGATTTTGTGACACATAACAAAGATGTGCGGGATGACACACTGTTGCGGGAAAATGAAGCAGAAAAAGCCAAACTTGAGCAATCAAAGAGGGCTCTTATCGAAACTGTGGAAAAGCTTGTTGCCACTGAATCGCAACTGCAAAAAGAGTACCGAGCACTCAAGGGGGCTATTGATGGGGAAAAGGATCTCAACCGCGATGCGGAGAAAAATATCTTGATCAGTATGGCTCGACAAAATGAGCTTCACGGTACACTCGGCATTTTGAAAAGTCAGGAAGATCGGCTGGTACTACTTGAGGAAGATTTTAAGCGAGAGCTTTCTGAGGCGTATATTTTGGCTGGCCGAGACACGATGGATTTTCAGAAACACGAGATAGTTGATGGATCAGGGCAGGTTATTTCGAATGAAATGATTATTGCGGAGATACGCTCGATACAGGAGGAGCGTCGCAAGCAAATAGAAAAGATGAAAGTGCGTCTCGAAGATGCTGGTGGGGGTAATAGTGACGATGTGATGAAAGAGTTTAAGGAAGCGGAGGAAAGAGATGCTTTTTTGGCGCGAGAGCTTGAAGATCTGCAAAAGTCAGCCGAGTCTTTGCGTGCACTGATCGCGGAGCTTGATGTCCGTCTCGACACTGAGTTTAAGCAGGGCATTTTAAAAATCAATGGTCAATTTCAGGAATACTTTTCGCTAATGTTTGGTGGTGGTACGGCGTCTCTCTCGGTGGTGCGAGAAAAGAAGAAAAAGCGTCCAGAGTTTGATATGGAAGGCAACCCTTTACTTTCCGGTGAGCTCGAAGAGGAGGGTGATGAAGGGGTGGATATTGTTGTGTCTTTGCCACGTAAAAAGATCAAGGGGCTGGTAATGCTTTCGGGCGGGGAACGGGCACTTACTTCCATCGCTCTACTTTTTGCTATTTCGCAGGTCAATCCGCCACCATTTATCATTCTCGATGAGACAGACGCGGCACTTGATGAGGCTAACTCGAAAAAGTATGGTGATATGATCGCTAGTCTTTCAAAATATTCTCAGCTCATTTTGATTACACATAACAGAGAGACAATGTCTCGCGCTGGCGTGCTTTACGGCGTGACGATGGGAAGCGATGGTGCATCGAAACTCCTCTCGATCAAGTTTGATGAGGCAGTAGCTGTGGCGAAGTGATGGGGTAGAATAGAGAATCTAGATTCAAGGATTAAGAATGGGGACAAAATCAGGTGGCTATAAAATAAAATCAGAAGTGTGGTTGTATCCGGGCATGGCGGGGTGGCATTTTCTCGGTATACCGAAAAAGCAGTCGACAGAGATTAAGGAAAAGTATGGCGCTAGGGCAAAAGGTTGGGGATCACTGCCCGTCATGGTGACTATTAGAAAAACGAGATGGAAGACTTCGATTTTTCCCGACAAAAAGTCAGGGACATATCTGCTACCACTCAAAGCCTCTGTGCGAAAAAAGGAAGGTATTTTTGTGCGGGATAATATTTCTTTTTCAATACAGGTAATGGTATAGGTGATAGTCATTGACACCGTCTCTATTTTACGGTAATATTATATTTGGATGGTTTGATGTTTTTGACCTATGAAAAAGCAATCTACAGACGGTATGGATCCGGAGTTTCAGCTCACCGGTTCGGCGACTGATATCCGGGATGAAGAGTCTTTGTTCCCTGATTTGCCGAAGGAGCCACAAGCGGGGTCAGCGCCGGAGTTTGATCAGGAGTTCTTGGACTTTATGATCTCGCTCACATTCTATCTGAGTGGGAAGCAAGGTCATTTGGTGCTTGATTTTGAAAATGGAATGCGGGAGTGGGGCATGTTTCTCCACAACTTCAAAGCTCAGGCGAGAAAGCTCTCGCCCAAAACTCGCGCACTCACGGATAGTCTGATCGGGGATTTTCAGACCCTAGAGAAGCATTGTCCGGAAAGTCTGAAGCTCCGCTCGCATGCTGCCAGGCTCATGGAGTTGCCCTACACAATTCCTGCTGACGATGGCTACATGACATTTGCCAGCTCCGGATTCCCAAAAGATGTTCGGAACATCTTTGCTGACCACCCCATCCTGCAACAGGTCGTTCGAGAGGAACTTCGGGGAGTGCCAGGGCTTGTGTTTCAGATCTAGCCACAACTTTGCGAAAGCAGAGTTTTTTAATTTATATCATTCGACGATATGTTCGCTGTCGCGATACTTTGCTCATTTTTCTCAAAATAGGATATACTATCTTTGTAAGAAATTATTAATTATAAGATTTTTTAAATAGTATGAAGAAAATTCAAGAACTCGTGGAACGTTTGCATAATCCGGATCTCGCGAGTCTATTTGTGCGTATCGCGCTCGGTGTCGTGTTTATCTATGCCGGCTGGTTTAAGGTGTCTAATATAGATATGGTAGTAGGTGGTTTTGCGCAAAGCGGTTTCCCGATGTTCAGTGCATATTTTGTCGCATACGCAGAGTTTATTGGCGGTATTTTGCTTGTGCTCGGCGTGGCGGTGCGATATGTTGGTATTATTCTCGCGATTATCATGGCGGTGGCGCTCTTTAAGGTGCATCTCGCTGCCGGTTTTAGTTTGCAGAACGGCGGATATGAATATGTGTTCGTACTTCTCCTTGGTGCATTGTCTCTCGTGACCAGTGGCGCGGGTAAGTATTCAGTCTATAGTGTTTGTGCTCGGTTTTGTAAGGCATAGGTGTAAAAGTAGAGATACTGTTTGTTGGTTTTTGTGAAATACCCCCAATTTTTCAGTAGAAAAATTGGGGGTATTTCCGTTTTTACTCAAAAATACAAAATGGCTCTATAGAGCCATGATCAAAGGCTAAACGCTCGCGTTTAGCCTTTGAATTTTTGCGCTATTTTTTACCTATTATTTCACCAACGCGTAATCGAGGGTTTTGCGGTCGAGGTCGGCGGAAACGACTTTGAATTTGATGGTGTCGCCGAGCTGAAAACGCTTTTTGGACTTTTCGCCGACTACGGCGTAGTTCTTTTCATCGAGTGTGTAGAAATCGTCACCCAAGTCGCGGAGCTTTACCATGCCTTCGCACTTTGTATTGACTTCTTCGACATAAATACCCCATTCTGTGACACCGGAAATCGTGCCTTCAAATGTTTCGCCAACATGACTCTGCATGTACTCTACTTGTTTATATTTTTTCGAGGCTCGTTCGGCTTCGGACGCAGAGATTTCTCGGTCGGATGACTGGCGGGCGATTTTTTCATATCGGATCACCTCGGCATCGCTGATGTTTTTGTCTTGCAGATGACGGAAGAGGATGCGGTGGATGACGAGGTCGGCGTATCTCCGGATCGGCGAAGTGAAGTGGGTGTAGTAGTCGAAGGCGAGACCAAAATGTCCGATATTTTTAGTAGAATAAATCGCTTTCGCCATTGAGCGGATAGTGGTGGTTTTGATCAGTGACTCTTCTGCCTTGCCCTCAACTTGTTTGAGAAGTGCGTTGATGTCTTTTTGGTTGAGAGTGTGATTTTTTACCGGCAACACATATCCCATGGCTTTCAAAAAGATAACGAGGTCGGCGACTTTTTCTGGATTGGGAACATCGTGAATGCGGTAGAGCGAGCCGAGTTCTTTCCATTTTTTACTTTTGATTGAGTCGTGGATAAATTTGCTTACCTCGCGATTGGCGAGGAGCATGTATTCCTCGACAAGCTTGTGAGTGTCGAGTCGGGGTTTTTTGTAGACACCGGTCGGCTTGCCGTTTTCGTCGAGGATGAATTTGATCTCCTCCTGATCAAACTCGATCGCGCCATTTTTAAATTTTTCTTCTTGGAGTTTTTTAGCAATTGTATTGAGAATAGAAAGTTCGTCGAAATACTGTCCGGACTTGGCGTCAAGCACCCCCTGCGCTTCTTCATAGCTAAAGCGTTTTGCTGATTTGATCACCGTCTTGCTAAACGATCGCTCTTTGACCTGTCCATGTATGTCCATGACAAAAATCCCAGAGAAGGTAAGCTTTTCTTCGTTCGGATTTAGACTACAGACATCGTTTGAAAGCACCTCGGGGAGCATGGGGATAGTGCGGTCGACGAGGTAGACAGAAAAACAGCGGTTGAAGGCCTCTTTGTCTAGTGCCGAACCTTCCGTCACATAGTGCGAAACATCGGCGATATGTACCCCGATCTCGTACAGGCCGTTTGGCAATTTTTTAAATGAGATAGCGTCGTCAAAGTCTTTGGCATCGACCGGGTCGATGGTCATGGTGAGGGTGTTTCTAAAGTCGCGACGCTTGGCGATTTCCTCTCCAGTGATAACTTTTTGTTCTTTTTCTATTTTCTCAGCTTCGGCGAGTACGGCGTCGGGATACGATGTGTCAAAACCTTTTTCGAGTACAATCGAGGTCATCTCGACATTGTTGTCGCCTTTTTTACCAAGGACTTTGGTGATTTTGCCACGCGGGTTTTTCTTTGGATCTTCCCATGAAACAAACTCTACCTGGACTTTGGTGCCATTTTCGATACCTTTGATCTCCTCAGCAGGGAGCATGATCTCGATGTACATTTTGCGATCATCGGGAATAAGGAAGCCAACACCACGGTCGAGCTCGATAGTACCCACAAAAGTGGTCTTGTTTCTTTTGATGATTTTAGCAACTTCTCCGGTTTGGCGTTCGTCTTTTCGTGGGGCATGGAGGAGTACTTCGACTTCGTCTTTGTTAAGGGCGGTATTGAGAAAGCCTTGTTCGATGACGATGTCTTCTCCGTCTGGGTCGGCTGGGTTTTCGATAAATCCGATACCTTTGCTGATGGTGCTAATGATGCCTATGATTTTTGTTGACTGTGTTGTACGCTTGTCGCCACGGTGTCCTGCTGATTGAGTTTTCATAAATATGTTGCGTAGTGTAGCATGGAAAGTCATCACATACAAACAGAGGTAGTTATTTGACCTTTTCATTATCTTTGTGATAGTATGTCTTTCATGCTAAAAATAAGATTACAGCGAGTGGGAAGAAAGCACGAACCGACATTTCGGCTTGTTTTGACTGACTCAAAGAACGGACCAAAAAGCGGTAAGTCTCTCGAAGTACTCGGCTCATTTGATAGTCGACGAGCAAATGATATAAAACAATTTGATATTGAAAAGGTAAAATATTGGATGTCAAAGGGTGCACAGATTTCTGATACCGTACATAACTTTCTCGTAGACAAAAAGGTGATTCCAGGAAAAAAGAAGAATGTGTTGCCGCTCAAGAAAGCAATAGTGAAAGCCGAGGCCGCAAAGCCAGCTGACGTTTCTGCTACTGCACCGGCAGCTACTCCAGCTCCTACTGAGGCCCCAAAGGCGTAATTTTGGAATTTTCTATAGTATGTATTTTTAAGGGTACGAATATTTTCTTGCTAGAAAATTTCTGAAATCTCGGCTACCCGCCTGCGAACCCCCTTAAAAACACATACCTTAGAAAATTTTTATGTGTCTATGTTATACACACCCTCTCGTTCACACATGGGTTTGACATGATACAATTAAAGTCGCAGGAAACTAGTGGTCGAGTCTTCCGGCAAAGGTGAGATATTCAGAAGATTATAAGACTGATAAGGTGAGTTAATTTTAATACAAAAAGATGGAAAACGATGTAAAGTTTTTGGACTATGTAATAAAAGCGCTTGTAGATAATCCAAATGATGTGAAGATTGTACGAACAGTAGATGAAATGGGTGTGCTCATGACCCTTGAGGTCAATCCTGTCGATATGGGAAAGGTGATTGGTCGCACCGGCAATACTGCAAAGGCGATCCGCACACTTTTGCGTGTAGTGGGTATGAAAAACAATGCTCGAGTCAATCTCAAGATCAATGAGCCAGCCGGAGCACTTCCACGAGAGAGAACAGATAAGTCTATTGACGAAGCGCTCGAGGGGATGAAGATCTAAAGAGAGTAAAGGGATAATTTTCCAAACAAATCCGCCGGCGTAAACGCCGGCGGATTTGTTTGACAGATATATACACGTATAGTATCTTTCAGATTAGACGAAAGGAAAATTTATGAGCGAAGTAATCATTCCTCCTGGTGCGGATGTGCGTCTGAGTGTGCTGGTGCCAGATTTCGGGGTCAGCCTCTTTTGCACTCGGTGTAACCAGATCTTTGTAAGTGATCCGGCGGCAATATCTGTCGAGGTGAACGGCTTGCAGTATGTCCTCATGACGCCGTTTGCTCCAGGATGTTGTGGTATTGTGAGACAAGTGGTCATGGTGTTCCGTTCGAATGCGGATGCGTTTGCGGAGATGCGGAGGCTGGTCCCACAGATTCAGGAACGAGGTCTCGGTTTCCTCTTTCCGGCCACCTTCGAGTCTGTAGGGATTCCCAAAGATGCAAGTAAATGGGACGGTGTCCATCGCTCGAGTTAATCGGGCTTTTTATTTAAACAAATGAAGATCGCGTGGACATGTACTCATATACACAGCGTCTGAGTGCCGTTCAAAACAAGAAATTACTATTTCTTGTTTTGATGAGTGATGCAAAAAGCTTCAATCTTTGACATTGATATCTTTATATGGTATCTTTTTAAATGGCTAGAAAGTAGGTTTTTATGAGTAATGTTCATCTCAATGTCTTAGTGCCACCTGCAGGGGTTAAGTGTATGTGCAAAACATGCATGAGACCCTTTCTCGAGGGTGTGGCGGTGCTCGAGGTCTTTGTGGACAGTGTGCCACATTTCCTGAAAGCTGATCCCAAACCAGTCTGTCCTGGTTGTGGTGAAGCAAAGGATACCAGCATGGTCTTTGTTTCAAAGGAGGATGCTTTGGAAAAAGCGAAAGAACTGATTCCTCGGATTGAAAAAGAGGGGTCTGGTTTTCTCAGTTTGATCAGTCCCAAAACTCTGGGTCGTCGCCCACCGACGCAAAACTAATCCTACTCGAGTTCGCCAGATCGAGTTTTTATTTAAATATGAATTTCCATATCATTACACTATTTCCAGAATCATTTAGCTCGTATCTCGGCGAGTCTATTTTGAAGCGGGCAATAGGGGACAAGAAAATTATAGTGAAATTCTATAACCCGCGCGATTTTGCCATAAAGCCAAAAAACCGTCCGCAGACCTACTCTGAAAGACGAGTGGATGATAAGCCGTATGGCGGGGGCCCTGGAATGGTGATAGAAGCATTACCGGTCATTAAGGCGATTGAGAAAGCCAAGGGTAAAAAAAGAAAAATAAAGATAGTTTATTTTTCTCCATCAGGTACACAATTTGATACAGCATACGCGAAGGAAGTCATAGAGAATTATTCAGATGTTATTCTTGTCTGTGGTCGTTATGAGGGTATTGATGCCCGAGTAAAAAAAGTCTTTAAAATGGAAGAAGTGTCTGTGGGACCATTTGTGCTAACTGGTGGTGAGCTTCCCGCGATGCTTGTGATAGACTGTATGTCACGACAGGTGGAAGGGGTGCTCGGAGATTTTGCGTCACGAGAAGAGGTTCGAGTATCTAGTCCAGATGTCTATACTCGTCCAGAGACGATTGTCTATAAAAAGAAAAAATATATCGTACCAAACGTACTGCTTTCCGGAGATCACAAAAAAATCGACGAATGGAGAAAGGAAATGAGAAACAAAAAGATAGGGTAGAGATTGTTTGTGCGTGGGTACTGCTCTGCACCTTTTTTATCGCGTTCATTTCTATCTCAACTGCTCGAATTCGTATTTTTGCCGAGCAACAAATGATGGAAGCTTTTCTATCGGTACAAACTACTCCTGCGAAAAAGCCACTTTCCGCGAATCTCTTTATTTTGGGCGACATGATGCTCGACCGAGGAGTACGGGAGCGTATGGGTAAGTACGGAATAGAGTACCTGTTTGCGGGTATAAAAGAGTTGCTTTTGGGACACGATATTGTCGTCGGCAATCTCGAGGGTCCCTTTACGGACTTCAAATCGAAGACGATGGGGGTCAAAAATGCTCCGCTTGAGTTTACTTTTGATCCGTCTATGATTCCAATGCTTAAGAATTTTGGCTTCACTCTTTTTTCTTTGGCAAACAATCATACCGCCAATTTTGGACAAGATGGTTTGAAACAGACGCGTCAGTATTTATTTGAAAATAATATCGGATATTTTGGTGACCCCTTTAATGCACAGGAAGTATCGAAAACGGTGAAAGTAAATGGTCTAAAAATAGCGTTTGTGGGCTTTCATGAGTTTACTTATCAAAATCTCAGTTTAGTGTTGGCGGAAATCACAAAAATGAAGGCCGAAACAGACTTAGTTATCGTTTTTCCGCATTGGGGAGTGGAATACAATAAAAAAGCGACGAGAAATCAGCAAGAACTCGCTCATGCGTTTATAGATGCGGGGGCAGATCTCGTGGTGGGTGCGCATCCGCATGTGATAGAGCCCATAGAAATATATAAAAATAAGCCCATTTTTTACTCACTTGGCAATTTCGTGTTCGACCAAGATTTTTCGTATGACACGACGCATGGATTGGTGCTTGAGCTACTATATCGAAAAAATAAAAGTGTGTATCGACTGATTCCTATCTCGGTGATCAAGTCTGAGGTCAAGATCGCGACAGAACCTGATCGCATGACTATGCTCGATTCTCTGGCAGATCTTTCTCAGGTTCCTGAAGACCTAAAAGTTCAGATTAGATCGGGGGAGATAGTGTTGGAGGAACTGAGGTAAAAAGAAGAACACCCTCTCACGACAAGCGCGAGAGGGTGCGAAGGCTGATGTTACGTCATCGGTCAGAGGTCATGGCGAACCACTTTGCGACAGACGATCTGTTTTTCCATCAGCCGACAAAACAAAGAGCAGGGTGGTGACGCTGGCTGGTAGCACGCCAAGGAGGTGGGGGTGGGGAACCCATCTGAAGAAACGTAGCTACTTCACCAACGTCACCATCCATAAGTATACACCCGATGGGTATTCTTGTCAAGGTTTTATCGGTGTTTCGCTATAGGTCGTCAACCTGTGGATAACTAGGGTATTGACATTGAAAGTGTCTGGGTATATACTTTCCCCCACGATTGCAGGATTGAGTTATGGCACACAAATCGTATTTTAGGAAGTAATTACCCCTAAGAGTCTTGCATACACATATATAACTATACATAGTTTTTATTAGGAATTGCCGCATACACGGCAGGTTTTTTGTTTTTGTGCTTATTTTGTATCCGTTAGCTATTATTTTAATAATTTAGAAAACACACTCATGAAAAGAGAGAAAAAGTATTTCGGACGATTCAAGGATGCACTCACGGAGATGCCAAACTTCGTAGAGGCCCAGACGGACTCTTTTAAGTGGCTTATCGAGAAAGGGTTGAGCGATGTGTTTACCGAATTTTCTCCCATTGAAGATTATTCAAAGAAAAAATTTGAACTCTCTTTTACTGGTTTTGAACTTGGACAGGCAAAGTGCGATGAGCACTATGCAAAGGCGAATAAACTTTCATACGAAGGATCTCTCAAGATTAAAATCAAGCTCAAGAACAAGCTATTCAACTCAGTCAAAGAACAGGAGATGTTTTTGGCTGATTTTCCACTGATGACTTCTCACGGTACTTTTATTATCAATGGTATCGAGCGAGTAATCGTGCCACAGCTCGCGCGATCGTTCGGTATTTTCTTTACGGTTACTGAAGCAAGGGGTAAAAACTATTTCGGAGCAAAAATTATTCCTGCTCGTGGCGTGTGGATTGAGATAGAGAGTGACCCAGATGGCGTCATCTATGTGCGTATTGATCGAAAGAGAAAATTTGCGGTGACTTCCCTTATGCGAGCGCTCGGTGCATCAAGTAATGCTGATATCCTCGCTCTTTTCAAGGGAAATGATCTCGCAAAACCATATATTGAAACTACTTTGGCAAAGGATCATGCAAAAACAACAGATGATGCCTATATTGAAATCCACAAAAAACTTCGAGATGGCGATCTTGCGACTGCAGATAACGCGCGAGAATTTGTGCAGGGCATTTTTAGTGCAGAACGGTATGATCTTTCAAAGGTAGGACGGCTCAGATTTAATAAGCGTTTTTCAAAGCCTATTGATGAGAAGTCTACTGAACGAAAAACTATTTCTGCGGATGATGTTGCGACCATTGTGGCGCATATCATTACGTTGAATAGCACTCCAGATGCGGTAGAAGATGATATCGATCACCTCGGTTCACGACGAGTGCGATATGTAGGAGAACTTCTCCAGCAGAAAATCCGTGTCGGTATGTCTCAGATGAAAAGAAATATCCAGGATCGAATGTCTACAATAGATCCAGACACATCTTTGCCTGTGCAATTTATCTCTCCACGACCACTCCAGGCTCGACTAAAAGAATTCTTTACCACCAACCAGCTTTCTCAGTTTATGGCACAGGAAAATGTGCTTCAGGAAGTCGAGCATCTTCGAACACTCTCAGCGCTTGGTCCCGGTGGTCTCACGCGAGAGCGAGCGGGTTTTGAAGTGCGAGATGTGCACACTTCTCACTATGGTCGTGTGTGTCCGATCCATACTCCTGAAGGTCCAAACATCGGTCTTATTTTGCGTCTTTCTGTGTATGCCCGAATCAATGAATTTGGCATGATTGAAACTCCGTACGCAAAAGTGAAAGATGGTAAAGTAACCAAGGAAATTAAATATTTTAATGCACTCGAAGAGGAAAACTTTAAAATCGCTTCTGCAGCAACCCCGTATGACAAGTCGGGTAAAATTACCCAAGAAGAAGTAGAGGTGCGTGTAAACGGCAACCCGGTTTTGGTGAAGTCACATGAAGTGGATTACATAGACGTGGCTACTAATCAGGCCTTTTCTATTGCGACTGGTATGATTCCATTCTTAAACCACGATGATGCCAACCGAGCACTCATGGGTAGTAACATGCAAAAGCAGGCGACACCATGTATTGTGCCAGAAGCACCACTGGTGGCGACTGGTGTTGAGCGAAAGGCGGTGCTTGACTCAGGACGAGTAATTGTTGCCGAGGAAGATGTGACGGTCACCTATGTAGACTCAAAACAGATCAAAGTAAAAAATGCCAAAGGCAAAGAAAAAGAATACACTCTCGTACACTTTTCTCGAACCAACGGTTTTACCGCTTTTCATCAACGGCCGATCGTAGATCTCGGACAAAAAGTAAAGAAAGGTGATATCCTCGCGGATACTTCATCAAGTGATAACGGAGAAATTGCACTCGGTCAGAACATGCTTGTAGCTTTTATGACATGGTCAGGATCAAACTATGAGGATGCGATTATTCTTTCAGAGCGACTTGTAAAAGACAGTAAGTTTACCAGTATTCATATTGAAGAGTTTGTGGTCAATGTGCGAGATACTAAGCTTGGTCCAGAAGTTACTACGTGTGATATTCCAAATGTCGGTGAGACCAAACTCAAGAATCTTGCAGAAGACGGTGTGATCCGAGTGGGTGCAGAAGTGCGACCGGGAGATATTCTCGTGGGTAAAATTACTCCAAAGGGTGAAACTCAACTTACACCAGAAGAGCGACTTCTGAGATCAATCTTCGGTGAAAAAGCACGTGATGTAAAAGACACCTCAAAGCGTATTGAAAATGGTAAGCGTGGTCGCGTGATCAGTGTCAAGATCTTTTCTCGAGAAAAAGGCGATAAACTCGAATCGGGTATTATCAAAAAAATCTATATCGAAGTGGCACAACTTCGAAATGTCTCAGTGGGTGACAAGCTCGCCGGAAGACATGGAAACAAAGGTGTTATTTCTCGAATCCTTCCTGAAGAAGATATGCCATATATGGCAGACGGAACCCCGGTGGACGTGATCCTCACTCCGCTCGGTGTGCCTTCTCGTATGAACCTCGGACAGATTCTCGAGCTTCACCTAGGACTTGCCGCAAATACGCTCAACTACCAGGCTATCGTACCACCGTTTGTCGGTGCGACTGATGCTGAAGTAAAAGCCGAACTCAAGAAAGCCGGTTTTAATGAAAGCGGTAAAATGACGCTTTTTGATGGTAGAACAGGCGTCAAATTTGATCAGGAAGTAGCTGTGGGATATATGTATATTATGAAGCTTCACCACATGGTGGAGGACAAAATCCATATGCGATCGATTGGTCCATACTCACTTATTACTCAGCAACCACTTGGGGGTAAGGCTCAGGGCGGAGGACAGCGATTTGGAGAGATGGAAGTATGGGCTCTTCTTGGACATGGTGCAGCGCACACTCTCCGAGAAATGCTCACGATCAAGTCAGACGATATCGTTGGTCGTTCCGCTGCGTTTGATGCAATCGTAAAAGGTAATAAACTCAGTCTTCCGAACATTCCTGCATCATTTAATGTACTCTTGAACAGCCTTCGTGGTCTCGCGCTTGATGTTGATCTCAAGAAAGAGAAAATAGATGGGGATCAGGATACGCAGTATTAATCATTACATAATCACACAAATACAATGATAAAAAATAAAACAACAGATGTGCATGATTTTGATGTAGTGAGCCTGAGACTAGCATCTCCAGACCGTATTCTCGACTGGTCATTTGGTGAAATCACTAAGCCAGAAACAATCAACTACCGAACTCAGCGATCTGAGAAGAGTGGTCTCTTTGATGAAAAAATCTTCGGTCCAGACAAAGATTACGAATGTTATTGTGGAAAATATCGAGGTATTCGCTATAAGGGAATTGTGTGTGAAAAATGTGGAGTCGAAATCACTCGATCTATTGTACGACGTGAGCGAATGGGTCATATCGAGCTCGCAACCCCAGTATCGCATATATGGTTTCTTCGAAGTATGCCATCACGAATCGGTACCATCCTCGGTATGACGACTGCTGATTTAGAGAAGGTAATCTACTTTGCCGGGTATATTGTTACGTCTGTTTCAGAGCCTGCGAAAGAGCAGTTCTTGAAAGAGCTCGATTCTGAGTTTAAGTCAAAGGTAAAAGCTGCTCAAGATGAAAAGACCAAGGAGGCTTTGAAAGAACTTCTCATTAATGCTAAGAAGGAAATCGATAGTCTTGTTCCTGGAGTTGTACTCGATGAGCTGTTGTACCACAAGTTTTCTGTAAAGTATGGTACTCTGTTTGAGGCTGCGATTGGTGCGGAAGCAATCTACACCATTCTCAAAAATCTCGACCTTCAGAAACTTTTTGAAAATCTTACTGCTGAGCTGGAACATGCAAGTTCTGTTGATAGAGAAAAGATCCACAAACGATTGAGTCTTGTTTCGTCGATGCTTGAGTCAAAGATTCGACCAGAGTGGATGTTTCTTACTCGTATCCCAGTGATTCCGCCAGCACTTCGACCGATGGTACCACTTGACGGAGGACGATATGCCACCTCAGATATCAACGATCTATATCGACGAGTGATCAATCGAAATAACCGTCTTCTCAAGCTCAAGGAAATTAGTGCTCCTGATGTGATTTTGCGAAATGAAAAACGAATCTTGCAAGAAGCGGTGGATTCTCTTATCGATAACTCTATTCGTCACGGCAACAATGTATTTTCATCGGTGAGCCAGGCACAAAAGCGATCACTTAAATCACTCTCAGACAATCTAAAAGGTAAGCGAGGACTTTTTCGACAAAATCTTCTCGGTAAGCGAGTAGACTATTCTGGCCGATCGGTGATTGTGGTGGGTCCTGAACTCAACCTCAATCAATGTGGTCTCCCAAAACACATGGCTCTTGAGCTTTTTAAACCATTTGTGATTTCTCAGTTGCTTCAGAAAGAACTCGCATTTAATATTCGTGGTGCTGGACGATTGATTGACGATGGTATTCCAGAAGTCTGGGCAATTCTCGAAGATGTGATTAAAGACAAGTATGTTCTCTTGAACCGTGCGCCGACCCTACACCGACTCGGTATTCAGGCTTTCAAGCCGATCCTCATCGAAGGTGATGCCATCCAAGTGCATCCGCTTGTTTGTAATGCCTTTAATGCTGACTTCGACGGAGATCAGATGGCGGTACACGTGCCTCTTTCTGATGCTGCACAAATGGAAGCCCGAGAAATCATGGCATCAGATAAAAACATATTGAAACCAGGTAGTGGTGAGCCAGTTGTTTCGAACAAAATGCTCGACATTGTACTTGGTTGTTTCTGGGTGACCAAAAACATGGAAGGACAAAAGGGTGAAGGCAAATTCTTTGAAAGCCCAGGTAGTGCTCTTGTTGCGTATAACTTTGATGTGATTGATATTCGAGCAAAAATCAAAGTGCTTGGTTCCGATAATAAAAAATACGCACAGTTTGATGGTAAGGTATTTGAAACTACAGTTGGTAGAATTCTTTTTAATGCAGTGCTTCCAAGCGATTATCCATACATCAACAAAGAAATTGATCGAAAAAAGATGACTGCGATTGTGGATGAACTCATTAATAAATATGGTATCGAAAATGTTCCACCAATTATCGATAGTATCAAAGCATTCGGTTTCAAATATGTAACCAGATCGGGCATTACCTGGGGGATTGACGACATTATGGTTCCTGCTGAGAGAAATAAAATTATTGCAGAAGCAAAGGTACAGTCTGAAGCGGTGGTAAGTCAATACAACGAAGGTCTTTTGACCGAGGAAGAGCGACTTCGAAAAAATATCGAAATATGGCACAAGGCAAAGAATGATGTAGAAAAATTGATGCCAGCATCATTGGACAAAAAGGGTTCGGTATATGATATGGTGAATTCTGGAGCTCGAGGTTCGTATTCACAGATTACTCAGATGGCCGGTATGAAAGGTTTGATTCAAAATACTGCGGGAGAGACTATTGAACTTCCAATTTTGTCATGTAGTAAAGAGGGTCTAACTCCGATTGAATACTTCATTACTACCCACGGCTCTCGAAAGGGTCTTACTGATACCGCACTTAACACTGCAAAGGCCGGATACTTGACCAGAAAATTGTTCGTAGTTGCTCAAGATGTGATGATTAGTGAAGATGATTGTCATACCAAAGACGGTATTACGATTACCAAGAGAAATGCGCTCGGTATCGAGGTTGCGATTTCAAAGGGTGTGCGTGGACGAGTACTTGCTGCTGACTGTCTTGATGCAAAAGGTAAGGTTCTTTTGCCAAAGGGTCACTTGATTACTAAAGAAGAGTCAGTAATGCTTGAGGAAGCGGGTGTTGATCACGTAATAGTGCGATCACCGCTCTCGTGTAAATCACTCGACGGCATTTGTGCACAGTGTTATGGTCTCGACCTTGGTAAAAACAAGCTTGTTGATCTCGGGGAGGCAGTGGGTACGGTGGCGGGGCAAGCGATTGGTGAACCTGGTACACAGCTCACGATGCGTACATTCCATGCCGGAGGTACGGCGTCTGTCGGTGGAGATATTACCGCCGGTCTTCCTCGGGTGGAAGAAATTTTTGAAAAGCGAAAACCAAAGAATCCTGCAGTGGTAAATACTGTCGATGGTCTCATTACGGATATTAAAGAACTGGGCAAAGAAAAGATCATTACGGTGATGCCTGAGCTTGAAGATCGAGGTAAAAAGGCCAGCGCTATCGAGTATTCTATCCATTACCGCCGTATGCCACTCGTAAAAGTGGGTGATAAGGTAAAGAAAGGAGATATCATCACTGATGGTTCCGCAGATATTGATGAAGTGTTTAAGTACGCTGGTAAAGATAAGGCCCGAGAGTATGTGATTGCCGAAGTAAGCAAGATCTATGAACTTCAGGGTGAAGCCGTGTCTCGAAAGCACATTGAAATTATTGTGCGACAGATGTTTTCTCGATTCAAAGTGAAAGATGCGGGAGATTCTGCGCTTTCGGTAGGTGATGTTGTCACTAAGCATGAGCTAAATGCAGAAAACGAGCTGGTAAAAAAGACTAATGGTACTGAAGCGAAAGCTGAGGCGGTGGTGATGGGAATTACTGAAGTTTCTCTTTCACGAAAGAGTTTCCTTTCGGCAGCATCATTCCAGCATACTACTCGAATTCTTATCAACAATGCTATTCGAGGCAGTCAAGATGACCTCGAAGGTCTCATGGAAAATGTGATTATTGGACGACTTATCCCAGCTGGTAGTGGTTTCAAAGATAGTCCAAAGTGGAATATGATTGCAGAAATGGAAGCGCAAAGTGCGAGTGAAGTACAGGAGGGTTAATTGTGGCCAGTACAGATTTCTCTAGGCACATCTTTACAGAAGATATACGGGTAAGATTTTGTAATCTGGGGTAAGTGTGTGTAGTACGATCTACAAAACATGTCATCTTCAGTTGAAAAAATCAAAGAACGATTAACGATTACCGAGGTGGTCGAGTCATATATAAAACTCGAAAAAGCAGGAGGTAATCTAAAAGGCAAGTGTCCGTTCCACAACGAAAAGACACCATCGTTTTTCGTGTCCCCAGATCGTGGCTCGTATTATTGTTTTGGTTGTGGTGCAAAGGGTGATATCTTTACTTTCGTGCAGGAGTTTGAGGGACTTGATTTTATGGGAGCGCTTAAAACTCTAGCTCTCAGGGCAGGTGTGGAACTGGTACGAGAAAATGTGCAGGCGCGCAATGACCAAGATCGTCTCTACGGTGCGATGGAAGAAGCGACAGTTTACTATGAGCGTGTGTTGAGAGATAGCACCGTAGCGCGCGAATATCTCAAGAGCCGTGGCCTGACAGACACAACTATTTCTGAATTTCGTATCGGGTTTGTTCCAGAAGGGTGGCGAGCAATACACGATCATCTTCTAAAAAGAGGTTTCTCGGTCGCTGAAATAGAAAAAGTTGGACTAATTAAAAAAACTGAGAAAGGGTACTATGATCGTTTTCGTGGAAGGATTATGTTTCCGATTTTCGACAGTAGCGGTCGAGTGATTGCATTTTCTGGTCGAATTTTGGTAGATGATGGGAAATCAGCTAAATATCTCAATAGTCCGGATACCGTCCTTTTTAACAAATCTAATGTGCTTTATGGTCTCGATAAGGCTAAACTAGATATTAAAAAGCGTGACTATACTATTCTTGTCGAAGGACAGATGGATCTCATTATGTCCCATCAGGCGGGGATCAAAAATACAGTAGCTGTGTCAGGCACAGCCCTTACGGATTCTGTGATTTCTCGTGATTCTATGGTCAATAATCTTGGGCTTGTTCGTCGTCTCTCAAATAATATGATTATTGCGTTTGATGCAGACGGCGCTGGAATTCGTGCTTCGGCGCGAGCTTCTCAGGTAGCTCTTTCTCTCGGTATGGATGTCAAAATTGTTCAGATAGAAGGAGGAAAAGATCCTGCGGACATTATCCTGCATTCGGTAGAAGATTGGAAAAATATGCTTCGAAACGCGAAACAGGTTATTGAATTTCATCTTAATATAGTACTCGCTCGAAAATTGGATGATAGAAAATTGACAAAAGCTATTTCAGAAGAAGTATTGCCGTATATTGTAGCCCTGCAGAGTCGTATGGAAAAAGCTCATTTTGTGGCAAAAATTCGTGATCTCACCAAGATAGATGAAAACGCTATTTGGGAAGATTTGAAACGTCTTGAAAAAAGCATGCAGGTGAATAGCGGTACTTTGGCAGTTGCAGGTCAAACCGAAGAGGCGTCTGTGCTTTCTCGAAAAGACTCTATAGAAAGAAAAATTTTAGGTCTCGTGTATTGGCAAGAATCTCAAGAAAAACCAATACTCGATGTGCACACATTAAAAAAGCGTTTAGAGAAAATAGTGGGGAAGGATAGTTGGGACAAAATACTTGCTGACAGCGTAGAAAAGAAATCAGAACTTATATTTGAATCAGAAGTTATTTACAAAGGCTCAGAAAAGATACAGATAGAAATAGAAGAGATGCTCATGGGGCTCGAGGTAGATTATTTGAAAAGAGAGTTTGCGCAGGTAATGAAAGCTCTTGATGAAGCAGAAAAAAAGAAGGATGTAGAAGTGGTCACTAAACTTCTTGCGCGATGTCAGGAATTAAGTAATACATTAGCTCAGCTTTCTAAAAAATAATAATCAAATGAAAAAACAAACAAAGAAAAATAGCAAAAAAGTCTCGAAGAAAAAGGTGGTTTCAAAAAAGTCAAAGCTCAAAATAAAAGCGAAAAAGACCACTCGTGCGCCCCGGGCCAATAAAAAAGAGTGGGAAATCAAATCTGCTCGTCTTCAGGCAAAGGGCAAGGAGCGTGGTTTTGTGACTTTTGATGAAATTCTCAAGGAGTTCCCAAATATTGAGCAGGACGTGATGTTTCTCGATGATCTTTATAGCAAGCTTTCTGTGGCTGGTATCGATATTCTTGAGGGGGGTGGACTTCTCGAAGTAGAGCCAGATGAATCTGCACTTAAAAAGTATTCATATGGTGGCAAAAGTGATTCCTCATACGATTCTATTCAAATGTATTTGAAGGAGATCGGTCAATACCCACTGATTCCTGGAGCTCAGGAAAAAGAGCTCGCCCAGCGTATCGAAAGGGGCGATGAAGAAGCAAAAAATTTACTTGCCCGGGCAAATCTCCGCCTCGTGGTTTCTATTGCTAAAAAGTATGTGGGTCGAAGTGCGGATCTTACACTTCTAGACCTTATTCAAGAGGGCAACCTGGGTCTATTTAAGGCCGTAGATAAATTTGATTGGACAAAGGGGTACAAGTTTTCGACCTATGCGACATGGTGGATTCGTCAGGCGATTACTCGCGCGCTCGCTGACCAGTCTCGCACTATTCGCGTGCCAGTGCATATGGTGGAAACTATTGCCAAGTATAAGCAGGTTGTTCGGCGACTTTCTCAAGATCTTGGCCGTGAGCCTTTGGCAGAAGAGATTGCGGTAGAAATGGGTCTTGACGTAGAGAAAGTTTATAATATCGAAAAAATCGATCAGGACACTATTTCTCTGGAAAGTCCGGTGGGTGATGATGGTGATGATGGTAAATCGACTCTCGGAGACTTTCTTTCCGATGATAAAATCCTTTCTCCGGATCAAGATTCTTCACGACGTATTTTGACTGATCAAGTCAAAGAGATTCTCGATGACTTGTCTCTCAAGGAACGGAAAATTTTGGAGATGCGACACGGTCTTGTAGATGGTATTACACACACACTTGAGGAGGTGGGTAAAGAATTTGGTGTAACTCGTGAGCGCATTCGACAGATTGAAGCCAAGGCACATGAGAAGATACGACAACATGAGAGGATCAATCGGTTGAGGAATTATTAAAAGTCCTCTTTCGATATGTCTAGTTGAGCCTTTAACTTTTTCTATGTCCCTGTTGAGCCTTTTAATGAGTTAAATGCGGAGAGCATCTATTTGTGGATTTTGCAATAAAACATTTCTCAAATCCCCGAAAATTGCAGTAGCAATTTTCGGGGATTTGACTATTTTTTCAAAAAGACCTATCATGCTACACATGAATCAAAGCATTCACTTTAAGAAGTATTTTATCTGGCTCGCCCTCAAGCAAGATTTGAGCGCTTCTTTTTGTGATTGTTAATCTCCACATGCTTTCCTAGATAACGATGTCAAAAACAAGCTCTCAAATTTGAGAGTTTGTTTTGTTTTGTTTTTATGGATGTTGAAATTTCATGAATTTTAATCAAATTACAATTAAATCAATGTTCGGCACCGTGTTTCTTAAAGGATTCTTTTTTTGGCTGGGCAAGAAGCATTTTTTCTATTACGTATTTTTGCGTTTGGATTTTGGCCAAAGAGGTATTGAGGGAGGGATAGGATTGGGGTAAGGACTTTTTAGCCAGCATCCAAATCTTCTAGATTTGGGCGATATGCTGGTTGTTCCTTGTAACCTATTGCAGAAGTTAATCCTATGAGTGCGTCCTACTATATCAATCGTGTCGGTAACTTTCACAGTGTTTTAAAAAGTCGGTATCAGCAGAAAGACTTGGTTCGTTCGTATGTCGACACCTTTATCGAAAAGCGCTATGGTATTCCCGGATTCAGTGACTTGGTGCTATCCTCTTTGCCTTTGCCGGCACAAGAGGCGATTGCCCGGGGTCAGTCCGTGGGTGTCCTTGCAAGACAGGTGCCAGGAATCTGTGCTGAAGATGTAGCGATGTATCTCCTGTGCCGCAAGCTCGGCCTCTTGCCTTTGGCGCTGTCTTTTACCCGTGACACTTTTGTGACGATGAGTCATGACAAGCGTCACCGGGTAAAGATTCCCTGGGTGGAATGGAGTAAGTCACACAATCCGATCGTTAAATACGAAGACATTTCGGTGGGAGGTATTGCTAACATCGAAAGACACAGGCTGGACTCGATTCCGGTCAAAAACGCTTCGTCTTTGATTGGTTACCATGAGTCCGTGCGTCAGCAAGTGTTTAATGACTCATACCCGATAGGCGATGTGTCCAAGTTCCATGGTGAGTTGCTCGCACGTGCTACGTGTCATCTGCCAGATGCTGTGTATCGCGTGGTTGGCAAGATGGATACGTTGGTTAGTGGGTCTTATACCGCAGAGGAGGCTCGGACACTTGTCGTTCGGCCACCCTCCGAATGGTATTATCCGCTGTATCTATCGATGTTTGTCACCGGTGACCTTGTTCTTCTCGACACTTATGAAAATCCTGATGGTGGTGTTCCGGAGGCGAAAGCACTGTTTGAAAGGACTATGGGCAGTCTTGTTCGGGAGTATGGCTGGATGCCACTGGTGGTGCAAACGGCTCCGCTGTGTCTCGATATGATGTTCTGCAATCGGCATCTGCTCACAACGCCTGGCTCGGCAGAGATACTGCATGATCGCGCGCGTCTGTGGCACAGCACAACCTATGACGCGTCCCGGCACTTTGCTGACATGGCGGTGACGTTTCGAGGGTAGGTGTAATCACATGTTTTGCATGTGTCATGTGTGGCGCGATTCTAATCTCGCCCACATGTTTTTATGTTGATATGAGTCGAAAATTGATATAATTAATAAAATAAAAATGAAAAATAAAAAAGAATTTAAGTCGATAGAAGGTATTGAAGCACTTGTTAAACTCGGCGAGAGACAAGGTGTGGTAGCAGAGTGTGCGAGGGACTATATTCGTACGGTTTTTAATAGGTATAAAGTATCTGTTATTGTTGAAAATTTCGACACAGATATTCCTTTGGTACAAAAGGCCAGTTTGGTTATAAATGGTAAATCTGAGCCATGCATTGGATGTGGAATGATCAGTGGCGAAATACCAACTACAAATATCGCGAGCTCTCTTATGTCTTCTCGATTTTTGATAGATACTCCAGTGATATATGTAAACTCAAAATGTTTGGTCGCATCACCAACCAACTTTTCCTTTGCACCAGCTATTGCTGTCTCCCCAAAAACGGCAAAGAAATTAATAACCGCAAAAAACGCAAAGGCTTCACTTCAGGTAAAAAAAGAGAAAACCAAGGCTAGCTTTTTACTCGTGGGAAACACAATCAATCCCCAAACGATTATTTTTTCACACTACGATTCTCTTGGGCCGGGAGCGATAGATAACGCGAGCGGTACGGCAGTAGCCATTGCTACTGCACTTAGGTGTTTTAAAGAAGGTGTTTTAAAGGAAACCCTCTTTGTTTTTGATGGTAATGAAGAGATTTCTTATGATTATCCAACATATTGGGGACACGGGTACCGGGTTTTTGAAGAGCGATATCAAAAGTTGTTAGATGATGCAAAAAGAATAGTGGTGGTGGATTGTGTGGGGAACGGTGATAATGTTTTTGTTCAAGATGAGAAAATTTTAAAATTAGCCTTTCCATTACAAAAGATAAGTCAAATTAAAAATAAAACCTTCTTATTGTCGGCTGATTTTGATGACTTGATGACCGTGTATCATTCAGAGAAAGATATTGCGAAAAGAGTTTCTTTAAAATCTCTTGTTCAGGCGGAGGAAATGTTGCTAAAGAAGATCTGTAAGAAAGTTTAGAAAACCGCCCGAGGATACAGACTGGTTTTATTTGACCTCTTGACCTTTTTGGGGTATTTGGTAGTATCTAAGGTGGAGTGCTGAGGTGGATTGTCCACTGTCAGTCTGGCACATTTCTAATTATGAGCGCAGCCCAAAAAACTGGCGAAAGTGAAAATTTAGAGGAGGAGAAGGAAGCCAAGAAGCCAAAGCAAAAACCAGCTCGCCCTGAGCGAATTGCCTTGCACCGGCTCTTGGCAGCAGATGATGGCACTGGTTATGGGCCCAATCTGACCGCCGCTGTATCTTGTGGAACCCCCAACTGTGGTTAGTTCCGCCCACCTGTCTCCCCTCGAGGATGACTTTTTATTTAATTTTTCGCGACGTTTGTTGCCATTTAGGGCTATTTTCAGTATAGTAAGGAGATGGGTATTTTTACACTTACCTCACAATTTGCACCGGCGGGAGACCAGCCAAAGGCAATAGAAGCTCTCGTAAAAGGCTTCAAAAAAGGCATGCGACATCAAACGCTTCTTGGTGTGACTGGCTCTGGCAAGACTTTTACCGCGGCCAATGTAATCGCACAGTCCGACAAGCCGACACTTGTGATTGCACACAACAAGACTCTCGCCGCCCAGCTTGCTCAGGAATATCGTGAATTTTTCCCAGAGAATGCTGTACATTATTTCGTCTCCTACTACGATTATTATCAGCCGGAGGCCTATATGCCGGTCACTGATACCTACATTGAAAAAGAGGCAATGATTAATGATGAGATTGATCGTCTCCGTCATGCGTCAACTCAAGCCCTCTTGACCCGAAAAGATGTGATTATTGTTGCGTCAGTTTCCTGTATTTATGGTTTAGGTTCTCCAGTAGAGTATGAAAAAGTAAATTTAAAATTGGCGGTAGGTCTTAGCTTGCCTCGAGCGGAACTTTTGAGAAAATTGGTCGATCTTCATTTTAAAAGAACTCATGCTGATCTTGAGCCGGGAACCTTCCGAGCGATCGGCAATTCGGTGGAGATTATGCCGGTGAACGAGCAAATTATTTTTCGTATTGAACACGAAGGCACTACCATCAGCTCAATTGCAAAGATTGATCATGTCTCGCGTCGACTAGTAGAAAAGGTGCCGGTATTTTTCCTTTTCCCTGCGAAACATTTTATCTCTGATTCGGCTCAGCAAAAACGAGCGTTCAATACTGTCAAAGCCGAGCTTGAAAGCCGTCTCAAAGAACTGACGGATCAAGGTAAAAATCTAGAGGCTGAACGACTCAAAAGACGAGTAAGCTATGACCTCGCACTTATTCGTGAAGTCGGTTATTGTAACGGTATTGAAAACTACTCCAGACATTTTTCTGGGAAAAAAGCTGGGGAAGCCCCAGATTCACTTCTAGCATATTTTCCTCGTACCGCAGACGGTAAACCTGATTTTATGACGGTGATAGATGAGTCACATGTGACTGTGCCACAGATTGGCGGTATGTACGCAGGAGATGCTTCTAGAAAAAAGACGTTGGTAGAGCATGGTTTCAGACTTCCTTCGGCGGCGGACAACAGACCCTTGAAAGCAGAGGAGTTTTTTGAGCGTGTCGGACCAATCTTGTATACCTCTGCCACACCCAGTGAACACGAAAAGAAAATAAGTGAGCAGATAGTTGAGCAGGTGATCCGCCCGACTGGACTGATTGATCCAGAGATTATCGTCAAACCGATTGTCGAAAAAGACGACTACCGAGGTCAGATTTTTGATTTTATTTCCGAAGCCGAAAAAGTGATAAAAAGAGGTTCGCGAGTAATCGCAACCACGCTTACTAAAAAGATGGCAGAAGATCTCAGTGTCTATTTGAAGGAAAAAGGGGTGAAGTCGGAATATTTACACAGTGATATTAAGACTATCGAGAGAATCGAAATTTTGACCCAATTTAGAAAAGGGGAGTTTGACTGTATCGTAGGAGTGAACTTGCTCCGAGAAGGACTCGATCTTCCTGAGGTAGAGCTCATTGGTATTCTTGATGCGGACAAGGAGGGGTTTTTGAGATCTGAGACGGCATTGATTCAGACCATCGGTCGTGCCGCTCGAAATGTGCTCGGCCGAGTTATTCTCTATGCCGATGTGATAACTGGTTCGATGACCCGAGCGATAGGAGAAACCAATCGTCGTCGAGCTATCCAGGTTACATACAATACAGCGCATGGCATTACTCCACAGACAATTATAAAAAAGATTCACGACATTACCGACCAGATGCGTACTGAGCACGATAAAGCTATCAAAGTCCTTTTGGATGTCGACCAGGCCCTCTATGTCAAGAATCCTAAAAAAGTGATGAAGGAAAAAGAAAAGCAGATGGCTCAGGCGGTCAAGGAGCTCGATTTTGAGACCGCAGCTATTTTGAGGGATGAGATCAGGGTACTTCAGTCTGTCGGAGCAGATAGTAAATCAGGAAAAAAGAAGAAAAAATAAAGCATTTACATTTTCTTTGGTAGTGGTACAATGAACTTATACATATAACCATCAATCACATATATGCCAGACACACAAAACAGCACGTCTCTCGAGGGAAAAAAGGTAATGTGGGTTGAGGACGATAATTTTTTGAGTGGCCTTATCGGCAAAAAGCTCGGTAATGAAAAGGCGATTCTTTTTCATGCTTCGAATGGCGAAGATGCTGTAGCTATGGTAGAAAAAGAAAAGCCAGATGTGCTACTCCTCGATATTCTTCTTCCCGGTATGACCGGTCTCCAGGTGCTTCAAAAGATAAAGAGTAATCCGGCAACCAAAGATATTCCTGTGCTTCTGCTTTCAAATCTTGGTCAAAAGGCTGATATTGATAAGGGTGAACAATTGGGTGCAGAGAAATTTCTGATCAAAGCAACCCTTTCTCTCGACGAAATTATCAAAGAAGTGAAGCGAGTGATTGCGAAATAACTTTTCGAGGATTTTTGCATAAAAATTAAAAACGGCTCTGTTGAGCCATTTTATAAAATGGCTCAACAGAGCCACGCTAAAAGGCTAACTTCGGAAGTTAGCCTTTTAGCGTGGCTTAAAATCGTTAATTGACCAAGAATATATGGTTACAAAAAAATCTTCGATATTCGTCATTTCTCTACCGTAGGTAGCTTGTTTTTGAGATAAAAATCTGATATAATCCGCCTCATGTCAAAAGCCCAGTACCATCACAGCGGTATAGATTCTATTGTTGTAAAAGGTGCACGCACCCACAATCTTAAAAATGTAACTGTTGAAATGCCACGCAACAAGATGGTGGTTTTTACTGGTCTCTCTGGATCGGGTAAATCATCTCTGGCATTTGATACCATTTTTGCTGAGGGACAGAGACGCTACGTTGAATCTCTTTCATCATACGCTCGCCAATTTCTCCGTCAGATGCAGAAGCCTGACGTGGATGAAATCACCGGGCTTTCTCCAGCTATTTCTATCGACCAAAAGTCTCGTTCCAACAACCCTCGTTCAACGGTTGCAACTATCACTGAAATCTACGATTATCTCCGTATTCTCTATGCTCGTATTGGTATTCCGCACTGTCTCGTTTGTGGATCGGCCATCAAAAAGCTTTCAAATGAAGAAATAAAGAACTTTGTGCTTGAAAAAGTAGACAGTGCGTCGTCTCACCACGCTGATTTTATTGAAATCTTTTCACCACTTGTCCGTGGTCGAAAAGGGGAATACTACCAGCTTCTCTATGATTTACTTGGCAAGGGGTATAGTGAAGTATTGATAGATGGTAATCGTAAAAAACTTCGCGAAAAAATAGAACTTACTAAAAATAAACGTCACGATATTGCGGTGCTTGTCGACCGTATTCGTATTGATGATTTTAAATCAGATGCGCAATCGTCACTCGAACGACTTAGTGAATCCCTTGAAAAATCCCTTGATGAGTCAGAAGGGCTCATTCGTATTATTCTTTCTAATACTACAAAGCAGGTCAAAGACAAAATAGACGCGAGTGACAAACCAGAGCTCGCAGGCGCTTTGTCACCAGTTACCCTTGAAACAAAAGATTTGACCATCAAAGAAGATTTTCTCATGTCTTCAAAATTCTCTTGTCCAAAAGATGGCTATTCGTATCCGGAAATAGAACCCCGCCTTTTTTCATTTAACTCTCCGTACGGAGCTTGTCCAGAGTGTAATGGTCTCGGTACCCAGCAGTTTTTCGGCGAAGAGCCTTGTTTAAAATGTAAGGGCGCGCGACTTCGAGAGGAGGCTTTGCATGTCACTATCGGTGGGAAAAATATCGTTGAGTTTACCTCTTTTTCTATTTCTGATGCAGAAGTGTTTCTAGAGGACATGAAATTGACTGAGACTGAAAAAAGTATTGCCAAAGTTATTTTAAAGGAAATCGAAAGTCGACTAACCTTTATGATTAATGTTGGTATCGAATACTTGTCTCTCGATCGCCGTGCGCATACTCTTTCTGGTGGAGAAGCACAACGCATCAGGCTTGCTTCACAGCTCGGCTCTGGACTCGTCGGCGCTTTATATGTACTAGATGAGCCGACTATCGGGCTGCACTCTCGAGACAACGATCGACTCATCAAAACTCTTGTTGATCTTCGTGATGCGGGGAACAGTATTTTGATTGTTGAACATGATGAGGATACTATCTATGCCTCTGATTATATTATTGATATTGGGCCTGGCGCAGGAATACACGGTGGTAAAATAGTGGTGGCAGATTACCTCGAGCCACTTTTGATTGCCAAGAAAAATAATTCTGATTCTCTTACCATCGACTATCTCCGCGGAGAACGAAAGATAGAGGTACCAAAAGCTCGTCGCGACAAAGATAAGGGCAAAATTATGATTCGTGGCGCCAATATTTTTAATCTTAAAAATATCAATGTCGATATTCCACTTGGCAAGCTTGTGCTTGTGACTGGTGTGTCTGGATCAGGTAAATCATCTCTTGTATATGAAGTGATCTATAAAAATCTCCAAGCTCGACTCGAGCGTAGGCATCGTACCAATGATGTCTACAACTGTGCCTCATTTTCCGGCAGTGAATATCTCGGCCGAGTGGTACTGATTGATCAATCTCCGATCGGCCGGACTCCTCGTTCCAATCCGATGACGTACACCGGTGCGTGGAGTTTTGTGCGAGAGCTTTTTGCTGAGTCTGCCGAAGCGCGAGTGCGAGGGTGGAAAGCCAATCGTTTCTCTTTCAATGTAAAAGGTGGTCGTTGCGAAGCTTGTCAGGGTAATGGCGAGATTGCGGTAGAAATGCACTTTTTGCCGACCGTCTATGTACCATGTGAGGTGTGCGAAGGTAAGCGTTTTATGAAAGAGACACTCGAAATAAAATACAAACATAAAAATATCTATGAAATCCTTTGCATGACCGTTGAAGAAGGTCTAGCTTTTTTCGAAGATATTCCCGCTATTTACGATCGACTCAAAAGTCTCAGCGATGTGGGGCTCACGTATCTTGAGCTTGGGCAGTCCGCGACTACGCTTTCTGGCGGAGAAGCTCAACGAGTAAAAATTTCTTCAGAACTTTATCGTCCTCATATTCAAAAAACGATCTATATTCTCGATGAGCCGTCGATTGGTCTTCACTATGAGGATGTGCGAAAATTGATAGAGATTGTGCAAAAACTTGTTGATAAAGGTAATACCGTGATTGTGATCGAACATAACATGGATATTGTAAAATCAGCTGATTATATTATTGACATTGGACCTGAGGGAGGGGATAAAGGTGGTAAAATCGTGGCAAAAGGCACGCCTGAGGATGTAGCGATGAATGAGAAGTCGTATACGGGAAAGTATCTGAAGAAGGTGTTGAGGAAGTAATTGGGTAGAATCCAGAATCTAGATTCAAGAATTAAGAATGGGGAAAGCAACAAAAAATAGTACAGTATACCGTACTATTTTTTGTTGGCTGAAATTAAAAAACCCTCAAGGAGGGTTGACTAACAGTGCATGGTGCGAAAATGGCAGTCGGGACAATTTCCGACTGCGCCATGCGACACCATGTTTGGATGCTTGCACACGGTTTGCAGGGCTTTGAGAGCTCGTTCAGCTCGTCGCAGAGCCTGATCAAGTGGTCGCATTTCCCGATCAATTTCCAGGATGCGTTCTTCGAGGGCTACTCTCCGCTCAACGATTCTCTTGTTTGGAACACGAGATTCTTCTCCGTCCGGCTTCTTTTTCATGGCAGGTTGTATGAGGGTGGAACTTGAAATTACTGTGTTATAGTGTATAATATAAATTATGAATAGTCAAGAACTCGTCAAGGTACAACTACCAGATAGCCCGGGAGTTTATTTTTTTAAACAAGGCAATACGATACTCTATATCGGTAGGGCGACCTCGATCAAAGACCGTGTGCGGAGCTACTTTGGGTCAGATCTTATTGCTACTCGAGGGCCACTTTTGGTAGATATGGTTTTTCAAGCTGATGATCTGCGTTTTACGGTTACGGATTCGGTACTCGAGGCTATTATTCTTGAGGCAGATCTCATACGCGCACATCAGCCCAAATATAATACAAAAGAAAAAGACAATAAAAGTTTTAATTGCGTAGTGGTTACAAAAGAGGTTTTCCCTCGAGTATTGATTGTCCGAAAAAGAGATCTGGATCAGGGTAAAAATGATTTTGAACAAAAATATGTTTTTGGGCCGTTTCCGAACGGCTCGAGTATTACCGAAGGTTTGCGTATTATCCGAAAAATCTTTCCATTCCGCGACAAATGTGTACCGCTCGTGGGGAGACCATGTTTCAATGCCCAACTCGGTCTTTGTCCTGGAGTTTGTGCCGGTACTATTTCTACAAAAGAGTACGCAAAGATAATCTCTCGTATCAAGTTATTTTTTGAAGGTAAGAAGGCGATCTTGGTACAGAAAATGGCAAAAGAAATGCGCGAGTATGCTAAAAAGCAAGAATTTGAAAAAGCGGGGGAAATAAAGAGACAGATATTTGCTCTTACACACATTCAAGATGTTGCACTCATTAATAGTCGAGAAAGTTTTCTGTCTGAAATGGGTGATGCGAAATCTGAGGAGTCTTTTCGTATTGAGGCGTACGATATCGCACATCTTTCAGGTAAAAATACAGTCGGTGTCATGACTGTGGTTGAAGATGGGCGACCGGCAAAATCACAGTATCGAAAATTCAAAATCAAGAGGGGAGATGGGGCGCATGATGTTGCAAATCTACGCGAGATAATCGAGCGTAGACTCGCTCATACTGAGTGGCCATTCCCTCAGATGATTATAGCGGACGGAAATGAGATACAAAGGCGAGCGGTGGAGGAGATTATTGTAAAAGCCAAGCTTTCTATACCGACAGTGTCAGTAATAAAGGATAAGAAACATAAAGCGCGGGCTATTATTGGTGATTCTGGATTGGTGAAAAAATATAAAAGAGTTATTTTGCTTGCAAATAGCGAAGCGCATCGTTTTGCGATTGGATATCATCGTCTGCTTCGTGACAAAGTTTTTAAAAAATAGAGAAAAACGTAAAAACAAAATATAGCTTAGCTAAGCCATTTCAACGGCTCAACACCGCTGTTGAGCCGTTGAAATAATTATCAAATAACGGTAGTCCGACTTCCTTCAAATCTTTAAAATGAAGGAAGTCGGACTACCGTTATCATCTACACCACTACTAGTATATTTTTATGCCTTATTTTCGGCACCTAAAAAATTGTGTCCCAAAAAGTTGTTTATACCTAAGAATACTCCCCGATTTTTCTACTGAAAAATCGGGGAGTATTCGAATATATAAATTTTATTATCTCTTCGCCCTTGCTCTATCGGTCTCAGTTAGAAATTTCTTTCTGAGTCGCACGCTTTTTGGACAGATTTCGAGATATTCATCTTCGTGCATAATCTCAAGTCCTCGTTCGATAGTGAGTTCCCACGCTGGGGTGAGATAAATACTTTCGTCAGAACCAGATGCGCGCATGTTGGTGAGTTGTTTACCTTTTGTGGGGTTTACGGTCATTTCATCACCCTTGGTTACATTGCCGACAACCATACCAGTGTAGACTTCGTCGGTTGGTTTGATGTAGAGCACCCCTCGCTCTTGGAGATTCCAGAGCGCAAACGCAAGCGCTTTACCACTTTCCATAGAAATCATTGAGCCTGTCTCGTGTTTGTTGATTTCCCCGACATATTCTTTAAATCCAGTCACACGCGAAGACATAATACCTTCACCTTTGGTATCGATTACAAATTGTCCTCGATAGCCGAGTAGTCCTCGTGTTGGGATTTCAAAAATGATTCGAGAAATACCGTCTCGTTCTCGCATGTCAGTCATGATGCCTTTTCGTTTGCCGATTTTTTCGATCACTGCTCCGGCATGTTCAGTACGGACATCTACGGTCAATTCCTCAAATGGCTCAGTTTTTTTACCGTCCACTTCTTTAATAATTACTTGTGGTTGAGAGACTTGAAGCTCGTAGCCTTCTCGTCGCATATTTTCAAGCAAAATAGAGATGTGTAGTTCGCCTCGCCCAAAGACTTTGAAGGTGTCGTTTGCGCCAAAATCTACTTTGAGACCAACATTGATTTCGAGTTCTTTCTCGAGTCGGTCGCGGATTTGTCGGGTAGTGAGAAATTTACCCTCTCGTCCGGCAAAAGGGGAATTGTTGACGAGGAAGGTAAGGGAGATGGTCGGCTCGTCAATCGCAATAGCAGGGAGGGCTTCCTGATCGGCTTTTTCGCAAATGGTTTCGCCGATATAGATATCTGGCAGACCGGAAATAATCACGATGTCGCCAGCTTCTGCTTGGGCGACTTCTTTTCGATCGAGACCGTCAAAAGCGAGGATTTTGGTGATTTTGCCACTGTGCAGGGTGCCAGTATTGGTTTTTGCAAAGACGGTCTGGCCGGTTTTGATAATACCTTCATAGACACGAATGATGGCCTGGCGACCGAGGAAGTTGTCATAGCCGAGGTTGAAAGACTGTGCACGAAGCGGAGCAGAGATATCCTTTTTTGAGGGAGGAACTTTAGCGAGAATGGTGTCAAGAATCGGGTCGAGATTTTTGCTATCGTCTTCGAGTTTGTATTTGGCGATACCTTGTCGGCCGATGGCGTAGACATAGGGGAAGTCGAGCTGCTCGTCGTTTGCCCCAAGCTCGATAAAGAGCTCGAGGATTTCATCATGAGCTTCTTTTGGGCGAGCGGCTGGCTTGTCTATTTTATTGAGCACGACGATTGGTTTGAGACCAAGCTCTAGAGATTTTTTCAGCACAAAACGAGTCTGAGGCATCGGGCCTTCCTGAGCATCGACGATGAGGAGCACGGTGTCGATAGAGCGGAGGACACGCTCTACCTCTGAGCCGAAGTCGGCGTGACCGGGAGTGTCCACGATGTTGATCTTGGTACCCTTGTATTCAATAGAGGCATTTTTGGCATAAATAGTGATACCTCGCTCTTGTTCGAGTTTGTTGCTGTCCATGGAAACACCCTCTTTTGCAAAACCAGTTTGCTTCAAAATGGCGTCAGTCAAGGTGGTTTTTCCGTGGTCCACGTGGGCGATGATTGCGATGTTTCGTATATCCATATAATTAAAAATAGAGCCCGTAGGCCTTGGAGGGATATAATAGCATTTAGGGCTGATTTTGTCTAGTAATGGAAATTTATCAGTTGGGGATAGAAATGTATTTGGTATTAAATAAAAAAGCGGCCGACCACTTGGGGTAGGGCGCGCTGTGTTTGCTCATCATCCACAAGTTGCTGGCTGATGTTTTTCGAGTTTGAAATGCTGAGCGATGAGCTCGGCTTTTTGGGCTGGCTCGAGGATGCCGGGCACTTCCAGGAAGTCATTGGCAAACACCTCACGGGCATGTTTGATGACTGGCAATGTCTTTTCGTGATAAAGCCGGAGCCTGGTTTCGACCGTCTCGGGATTGTCGTCAGGACGGTTTTCTTGTGCTTTGCGGAACACAAGGATTCGTTTCCGACACTCTTCTTCGGGCAGGTTGATGAAGGCACCACCGAGCACAAACTCATGCTTTGTCGCCAAAGCCGACAAGGCCTCGAGTTGGGGAAGTGTTCGACACATTCCGTCACCGAACGCGATGTTGTGTCCAACAATGAAGCTCGGCAGAAAATACTCAAAGGTTTTGAGGGCTGTTTCATCCGAGGCATAGTCGCCCACATCACATGCACGCATAAAATCGTGCGCCTCGGGACTGTTGGGGTAGAGCATGCTGTAGAATCGAAGCAGATCACTCTGTCCGATGACCAGCTGGTCATAACCACGGCGCAGTTCTTTTCCGGCAGCGCCCTTGCCACAGCCGATGCATCCGAACAGAAGGATAAGCCAACGCAGTCTTGTTTTTCGAGTCATACTGTCACCAAACCTTTCGTAAAACCGACGTTTACCGCATAATCTTTTTCTCAATTCCTCACACTATCAAGGAACAGAGCCGAAGTGTATGTTATCACGGTATTGGAGGGGTGTCAAACGATGAGTAGAAGCCAGATTCCAGATTTAAGAAGTGAGGGTAAAAAAGGGAAAATCCCCCGAAAATTGCTACTGCAATTTTCGGGGGATTTTCATAAAATTTAAACGGCTCAACAGGTCTGTTGAGCCGTTTAAATTTTGAACAGAATACGGCCTTGCTCGAGGCTACTTTCCTATTTTTAAATAAAAATCTGGTAAAACCAGGGGTAGAATCGACTAGACTTGCACGAGCAAATGCTGAGCCTTTTTCACTGCATGCCAGTCTGCCAAGTGTCCGGAGCAGTGTGAACTCACGACGCCCGAAAACAGTCCGTCGCCACAGAGCGGGGCCAGACCTCCAAGAAGGTCAAGCATCCGATGAAGCACAAACTCATCCAGGGTTGCCTGCACACTTTTCATGTCTTGAGGCCAGCACATGTTTCTACGATGTGGAAGTCCTGCTACAGAAGCGACTCGCGCGAGGGGGTATGCCCACATCGGCCAACCCTGTGGTCGCGCAACAAAGACCTCTTCGAGCGCATTGTTGTCTGGCAGGACAAGGGTGCGTTCTGCTTTGCCAAGGCCGGGATAGTCGATGCTCACCTTGAGGGTAAGTTTACCGTCGTGCGAGGGACTGATCCATGTGTGAGCTCTCTCGCCATTACGAAGCTTGTCATAATAAAACCCCACCGGTTCACTGACAGTGTATCGAGGTAATGTTCTCGTTTTATCCGGGACGCAGTGCGGATACACCTGTTGCCAAAGAGGCATGACTGAGCCGTCGTATGGTGGCCAAGCTCCGGTGCATGAGATTGTGACACCAGTAAGGCCAGTGAACCACAACGGCAGAATGTGCTCGATCACCTCCATTGTATCTGGTGGCAGAGAGAGACATAATCGTCGGAAGTTAAAGGCGGTGATGTCGGGTCGAATCAGTGTCACACCATGGCTCGTGCGCCAATAGAAGCCACGAGAGTAGGTCGGTTCGAGAGTCAGGGTGCTTGTTTTTCCCCAATATCCTCGACCAGTCACAGAGACGGCTTTTTGCAGAATGAGTGGATGCATAGTTTGAAAACGGTTGGAAATGAGCGGTTGAAGTTGCTTTTAGGAATACTACTCTTTGGAGCGGAAAAGTCAAAGAGGGTGGTTTAAAAAGCATTCTAAAATAAGAAATAGTAATTTCTTTTTTCAACTTCGACTCGAACGCTGTGTACATGATTACATGTCCACGCGCTTCTCGCTCGTTGAAATAAAAAAGTAAGCAACGAAGTCACTTACTTGCGGGGAATGAGCCGATTACGCGGACATTGGTGGCGCAAAATCGCCGAATGAGCCAAAGCCCTAGCTTTATCCGCCGGTTTTTGACATGACCAGAAAACTGAATCTGAAACCCATACACAAATCCATTTTCATTTTTTCCCCGAGGGATAGAATGAATCGAGGACATGTTTGAGCCAATTAGTTTTAGGACAGTGAGCACTTTCCAGAGCGCGCCTTTTACATTAGCGACCTCAAAAAGCATCATTGTCTCGTCGTTTCCGGTCGGCTCAGTCTGACTGTATCCAAAGACGGTGAATTGCGTCCAGTTGCCGTCTTTATCGTCTTGGATATTGTGTGCCAATATTCGCAGACCGTGATGCAGAGCAAGCTCTTGTGGTCCGATCGCAGCGTTTTTGAAGTCAGGGTGATCTGTTACGAGTTGCGCCGCGGACGCATTGCTCGAAGCGCTGGTCGTTTGTATGAGACCGAGTGTTTTGAGTGATTCACTGCACTGACGAAGCGCTTCGTCTCGGCCCAGCACCTGTTTTATATCGCTTCGGTGATGAAGACTCGCGTGTGCCATGAGACAGATGCGGATTTGTAGCCACAGCTGGTCTATGGCATACGGACCGAGTGAATTTACCTGAGCGAGACAGCGAGTGAAGTCAGCAACTCGACTGACGGTGCTGTTTTCGTTGGGTAAAATCGCATAGTCCACTTTTCGTTCTACGAGCAGATTGAACGCTTCGCCGATGGTTTTGGTCAAGACAATTTCACACTGTATGCCAGTCATCCGGGTGAGCTTTTCTACCCACTGTAGGGTAGCGAGGTGTGAGTAGGAGAAAGCTCCACCCAAGGTTGCCACACGGGCGTGTAAGGTCGGGTTTGACATTTTGTAAGGAGCGTTGAGGGTTAAAAGTATCAGTATCTTATTTTAAGATAACAGATAAATGGATCAAGTCAATGGCTGAGATACTCTCAAAATATGAAATTCTTTCTCGGCATATCTTTTTGAGAGTACGAATATTTTCTTGCTAGAAAATTTCTGAAGTCTCGCGCCGTCGCGCTTGCGAACCCTCTCAAAAAGATATGCCTTCGACGAATTTCATATTTTGGGGTAATTCTCTTTTTGATATGCTATAGTATTTTTATGAAAAAGTATTGGCTGATAAAAAGCGAGCCGACATGCTACTCCATAGATGATTTGAAACGGGATAAAAAGATCGCGTGGGGCGGGGTGCGTAATTTTCAAGCAAGGAATTTTATGCGGGATGAGATGAGGGTGGGTGATCTAGTGATCTTTTATCATTCGAGTGCCAAACCTCCGTCTGCGGTGGGTGTAGCAAAAGTTGCGAGTCTCGTATATCCCGATGAGACGGCACTGGATTCGAAAGACGATCATTATGATCCAAAATCGACTAAAGAAAATCCCATCTGGATGCAAGTGGACATGGTATTTGTTGAAAAATTTGAAAATCCGGTTTCAATTTCTTTGATCAAGGTAAATCCAAAACTCGTAGGTATTCCTGTGGCACAAGTGGGGAGCCGACTTTCGATACAGCCACTTTTGAAAAAACACTTTGAGGAAATTTGTCGGATGGGTAAGTAGTGATAAAACAAAAATAAAAAGTGCCTTTTGGGCACTTGGTTTTGTGTGACTAGTCTTCGTCATCCCTGCGTTGTTTTCGGGGTTTTGTCAGAACCTTTCTCATAAAGTCTATCGCCCGCTTATGATCTTCTGGCCGACTTTTTGGCCAGTTGGCGAGGATCTCTTCTGCAGTCGAGCCCTTGATTCGTTTGAGAAAAAACAATCGACCTTTGCAAATGTCACATCTCTCAATGTGATCGTCGAGATCACCTAGGATGACACCACCTCTTTTGTTGGCAAGGTATTGAGCAAACTGCTCGTTGGTGAGACAATTAGAAAAGTTTTTCTTTGACATGGGTCAGTCCTCCAGTGATTTGGTTGGGAACGCGCTATTCTCAGAATACTCCTCTCTGAAACTATGTCAACTTCTTGATTTTTTCTGCAAGAAAACTCACTTCGCCATTTCGCAGTGATACTTTACCTTTGATTGCCACGCACGACTCTGGGGTAAGAAAACTTTTTGCTTCGGCAAAGACACGAGGGAAAACGACAGTCTCGAGCGAGCCGGTAAAATCGGCGAGGCGTAGAAACATCATGTTGTCGCCCTTTTTGGTGGCGATAGTTTTGGCTTCTTCAATGATACCCGCGAGCACCACTATCTGACCTTCTTTTGGCGTATCTTTTATAGTTTTGATTACCATATCTCTTTTTGCAAAGACATCACGATATTTGTCGAGTGGATGGCCGGAGATATAGAGACCGAGAAGCTCTTTTTCCCAGATGAGTTTTTCGGCAGGGGATGCGGGGGGCACTTCGGCGAGACGGAGAGTTGGTACACTGGAATGGTCACTCATAAGACCAAAAAGCGAGTCTTGATTGTCGGGCATCTTGCCCTTTTCTTTGTTATACGCAAGAAGCTGTTCCATATTGCCGAGCATGGATCCCCGCTCACCAAACGAGTCCATTGCTCCGGCTTTGATCAGTGCCTCGAGAGATTTTTTATTTAAATTTTTATCTTTGACTCGATCGAGGAAATCGGCGAGAGATTTAAATTTACCGTTATCTTTCCGCTCTTCGATAATCGCGGTAGCGATACCCTGACCAAAGTTTTTGATGGTGACGAGTCCAAAACGGATGCGGTCGGGATTTGTAGGAGTGTTATCTCCCTTGACGATGGTAAATTGACTGAAACTTTCATTGATATCTGGTGGCAAGACGGGGATCTGCATACGTTTACATTCAGTAATGAATTCTGAAATTTTTTCTACATCCCCAGAGTCGGCCGTAAGCACCGCAGACATATAGATGGTCGGGAAATTGGCTTTCATGTAGGCGGTCTGATAGGCCACACGACCATAGGAGGCGGCGTGGGCTTTGTTGAATCCATAGGCGGCAAATGGCTCGATTAGTTTCCAAAGTGCATCAGCTTTTTTCTCGCTCATGCCATTTTTCAAAAGCCCTTCGCGGAGTTTGCCTTTTTGTTCCTCCATTTCTTTGGGAATTTTTTTACCCATCGCTTTGCGGAGCTTGTCGGCTTCGAGCCATGAGTAGCCACCGAGTTTGATAGCGATCATCATCACGTCATCTTGGTAGGTGATCACGCCGTATGACTGTGTCAAAATATCTTTCATGCGAGGGTCGAGATATTTTACGAGTTCGGGGTTGTGTTTACGTTCAATATACTGAGGAATACATTCCATTGGTCCTGGTCGGTAGAGTGCTACCATGGCATTGATATCGTGGATGGTGGTCGGGCGAAGTTCTTTGAGAAATTTGGTCATGCCGGCGCCGTTCAACTGGAAGAGTCCAGCGGTTTCCCCCTTTGCAAGCATGGAAAAAGTCTTTGCATCTTCGAGCGGGACATTTTCGATATCAACGTCAATGTTTTCAATTTTTTTTACACGTTCTACGGCGTCAGCGAGGATAGAGAGGTTTTTGATACCGAGAAAGTCGAATTTGAGAAGACCAGCGTCTTCGACCGCATGCATGTCAAACTGGGTGATGATTTTGTTCTCACCTTTGGTGTCATACTGAAGAGAGGTGAAGTCGGTCAGTGGGCGAGGAGCTATCACCACACCAGCAGCGTGTACAGAGATGTGTCGCGCACAGCCTTCAATCTTTTTTGCCATGTCAATGATTTTTTTGACATCAGCTTCTTTGGTATAGATCTCTTTGAGCTCGGCAACTTCTTTGAGGGCGCGATCGATAGTCATGGGGAAACCTTGTGCACCCATGGGGATGAGTTTCGAGATACGATCACCGACGTCATAGGGAAAACCCATGGCTCGTGCGACATCTCGCACTGCACCACGAGCCGCCATGGTACCAAATGTACCTATCTGCGCCACGCGATCAGCGCCATATTTCCTTTTGGCGTATTCGATCATCTCGTCACGGCGGTTATCGGCATAATCCATGTCGATATCGGGCGCGGAGGGGCGTTCGGGGTTTAGAAAACGCTCAAAGGGAAGTTTGTACTCAATGGGGTTTACATTGGTGATACCTGCGAGATAGGTTACCATCGAACCTGCCACCGAACCTCGAATAGTAGTGAGGATGTGATTTTCGTGAGCAAATTTGAGGAGATCAGATACTACGAGAAAGTAAGGGGCATAACCTTTTGCTTTGATGACAGAAAGCTCATACTCGACACGCTTTTCTACCTCAGCAGTTTTTTCAACATTTCTTTTTTCAAGACCTTCGTACACGAGTCGTTTGAGTTCGTCGTCATAGGAAAGTCCACTGGCGACCCTGTAATCTGGAAAGACCCATTTGCCGAGCTCTAGATTAAGGTTGCACATGTCTGCGATTTTTGCGCTATTTTCTATGGCATCAGGCTCATTTTTAAAAAGTGTTTCCATTTCTTCTCCAGAAAGGAAGGAAAAGTTTTCATCGTCATCATCTGAGATACGGTCAGAAACATCGCCGTGAGTATTGACGAGCATAAGTGTATCTCGAGCAGACCTGTCACTTGCATGTATGTAGTACACATCATGGGCAGCGACGATTGGGGTATCAGTCTCTCGAGCAAGTTTCAAAAGTTGTTGCATGAGAGCTTCGTGGCCTTCTATTTCGGGATGATGAGTAATTTCGATGAAAAAATTATCGGTGCCGTAGACTTTTTTGTACCAGGCAATTTTATTTTTTGCTTTTTCGAGATCGCGATTTTTCAGAGCAAGGGTAATTTCACTGGAAAAAGACGGTGCGATGGCAATAAGCCCTTGCGGATGTGTTTCGATGAGCTCGGTATCAATGCGTGGCTTATAGTAAAACCCCTCGAGGTGGGATTTGGTGACGAGTTGGATAAGATTTTTATACCCCTCGAGATCTTTTGCAAGGAGAACGAGACGCGCACGGCGATTGTCAACGCCAGCCTGCATATCTTTTCGGGTGCGGACGGCGACGTAGGCATCGATACCGATGATCGGCTTCATCTCAGCTTTTTTACAGGCCTTATAAAATTCGATTGCTCCGTATAGATTGCCTGCGTCGGTAAGTGCAAGTGCTGGTTGATCTTGTTTTTTTGCAGTTTTTACGAGCTCATCTATTTTGGGTAACGCATTGAGTAGAGAGTAGTGACTGTGGGTATGGAGATGGACGAATCGAGAGGCCATAGTGAGTATACTATAGCATAACTTTTATTTAGAAATCGAATCTTTTAAAAGTTTGTAAAACCTATATTTTTAAAATTTTCATCTTCTCTGTAATCGTCTGTATGGTTGTCTCAATTTGTTTTGGATTCATGATTTCTCTTTTGAAATGATCTTTGTCTAGACTGCCAATTTGTGTATTTGGTATTAAATGCCAATGCATATGTTCCACACTCCGTGCTTCGTTATTACCTTCTCTAATGAGAACTGTAAAATTGTCATACCCTAATTCACGAAGAAGGTGCATTCCTCGAGATAGCAGAACATCTATAGACCCTTTTTCTTCTTGGCTAATGTCGAATAGAGATAGTCGGTGTTTTTTCGGTATCACGAGGAGGTGATGAGGATGATATGGGGCGAGAGAATAAGTTAGAAATGCTTGTTCGTCCTCGATGAATTTATATTCACCATGATTGCAAAATGGACAAGAAGCTACATTTTTTAAGAAGTCTGTGTAAAGCATGACTACTAGTATATCTTAGGCTGTGGGCGTGGCAAAGACTTGTTTGAAGAGTATACTATTTTTATGTTGGCGATGGGTATAAATAAAAATAATAGGTTTCGTTATGTTGTGGGTATCGATGAAGTCGGTCGTGGGCCGATTGCAGGTCCTGTGGCAGTAGGGGTTCTCTGTGTGGATGTGGAGCGTGCGAAAGCTACGCTTTCGCGCGCCGATTTGCGAGCTCTTTTTTCCGGTATCAAAGATTCAAAAAAACTTTCGCCAAACAAAAGGGAAGAGTGGTTTGCTAAAATTTGTTGGGTTCAAAAATCCGGCGCACTAGATTTTGCGGTTACTTTTGTATCTGCAAAAGATATAGACACAAAAGGTCTCGCCCCTTCCATAAAAAAGGCACTTCAAAAGTCTTTAAAAAAGGTGGCGCCTGATCCCACGAGTACCCAGGTACTTCTTGATGGTAGTCTCTATGCTCCAGTCGAATACAAAAATCAAAAAACGATTATCAAAGGAGACATCAAAGAGCCAATCATTGGCCTCGCTTCTATTGTGGCAAAAGTTTCCCGAGATCGACTGATGGTGTCTTGTGCAAAAAAATATCCAAACTATGGTTTTGACATACATAAAGGATACGGTACGAGGAAACATTATGAGAAAATAAAAAAGCATGGTCTTTCGCCGCTACATCGAAAAAGTTTTTTAAAAAGTTTAAAAAATAAAAATGCCGACGTGAGCGCCCGGCGAATTGACCGTAAGTCGGCCTATCTTCAGGAGTAAACTCCTTTTGTTGTAGTGGTTGTATGGACGGGCGTTTCGGGGTGCCTCTACGCTCGATATTGGCCATCGAGATCACGACCACCAACAGTCCAGTGACGAAAAGGATTATTGAAAGAACAAAACTACGAAGGTGGTTGTGTTCTTTCAGTTTTTTCCACTCACAAAGACATGCTAGTCCCCAAAATCCGCCGATGACTGCCATGATCGCACCAAGTGTCCGCCATGCCTCAGGATTCATAGTAAGAACGCAATTGAGTAAAAGCTTGATTGCTAATACATAAAATTGACCGTTCGTTACTATAAATTTAAATCCTACTTAAGTCAAGTTTTTCTAAAATCTTTTTGTATAATGGTTCCTTGTGGCTATGACCTTGCATTTTTTCTAAAACCGTATATACTGTATGGACTATGGTAAATCGAATGCGCGCTACCCGAGCCCATCGGGACAATAGACGATCACATCACGCACTCACTGCGATTCAGGCTACTCTTTGTAGTGATTGTAATGCTCCGCGACTCCGTCATACTGCTTGCACCAACTGTGGCAAATACCGAGGCAAGACCATTATCGACATGACTGCCCAGATTCAGAAAGTTGAGAAGAAGGCAAAAGCAAAGACGGAGACAACGAAGTAGAAGAAAAGGCGAGTGAGGTTTGAAGGAAGAGTTCTTTAAAGAAATATGGCAAACAGGCACCTTTCAAGATCAATAGTACTCCAGTCACTCTTTGAGTGGGATTTTCGCAATTACGATATCTCCAAGGCAAAGGCAATTTTCGTCCGAAACATGGAGGAATTTGCTCCTGGCCTCGGAGATTTTTCGTTTATGGAACAGCTGGTGGAAAGTCTCTTGAGCAAGCGCACTGATCTCGACAAAATCATCGAAAAAGCTGCCCCTGATTGGCCAATAGAAAAGATCTCTATTGTGGATCGTAATATTCTCCGTATCGGTCTCTACGAGCTTCTTTTTTCCGATCGCACCGAAGTGCCGGCAAAGGTGGCGATCAACGAAGCGATCGAGCTAGCCAAAACCTTTGGCGGGGAAAATAGTAGTAAGTTTATAAACGGTGTGCTCGGCTCGGTCTATAAAGAGATCGGTGAGCCGGGCAAAGACAGTGTTTCAAAGAAGAAATTATTTAAAAATGTACCATATGAGCAAATGCCGATCGAAAAACTCGGTGGAGCAGTGGTCTATGCAAAAGATGGTAATGGACAGCTTCATTTTGCTTTTGTGCATGACATTTTTGGTCACTGGACTTTGCCTAAAGGGCATATTACAGCGGAGGAAGGTGATGAAGTGGGTACTGAACGCGTAGTACAAAAAGAAATCGGTCTTGCGGTAAAAGCAGGTGAAAAGCTCGGCAATAATGAGTACATCGCTTCTGATCCAGAAAAAGGGAAGCTTCGAAAGCAAGTAATCTACTACCTCGCAAAAACAGACTATGATACGCTCGTACTCGACAAGACTAGTGGCGGACTCAATGATCTCCGGTGGTTTCCTTTGTCCGAAATCGCTGAGCTCAATTTGTATAATGACATTCTTCCTCTCGTAACCAAGGCAGTGACGCTTTTAACCAGTAAATAATTATATGGCAACGACAGATATTTCAGTATTTGAAAAAAAAGCAGGGGTACATTTTAAAGACAAGTCACTTTTAACCCAGGCATTTACCCATCGATCGTATCTCAATGAAAATAAAGGGCTTAAAATGTCTCACAATGAGCGACTAGAGTTTCTCGGCGATGCGGTACTCGAGCTTATTTCAACCGATTATTTATTTAAAAAATATCCTGACAAAACAGAGGGCGATCTCACTTCGTATCGTTCAGCTCTGGTCAATACGATTAGTCTGGCAAGAGCGGCGACTGAGCTCGACATGAATGATTATTTGCTATTGTCCAAAGGTGAAGCAAAAGATATGGGACGGGCCAGGCAGATTATCCTCGCGGACACCTTTGAGGCGGTGATCGGGGCACTCTACGTGGACGGGGGTTACGAGATAGTCAAGGATTTTGTCAAACGAAATCTATTTGATCTCATCGATATTGCGCATATTGTAAAAAATAAACTTTGGCTCGATGCCAAGAGTCGTTTTCAGGAACAGGCTCAGGAGAAGCTTGGTGTGACACCCGCATACAAGACTTTGAAAGAAGAGGGACCGGATCATGACAAAACTTTTACGCTTGGGGTATTTCTCGGAGATGTGCAGGTAGCAGTAGGGGAGGGTCCTTCGAAACAAGAGGCAGAGCAAAAAGCTGCTGAGAATGGATTGAAGGAAAAGGGGTGGTAAGGATGGGGTAATCCTTTCGAAGAAATTCTTTCTCGATATACTTTTAAAATGCACGAATAAATCCCTGGTGGGATTTTTCTCCGTCTCGGCTACCCGCCTGCGAAGTCATTTTAAAAGTACATCTTCAACGAATTTCTTCGAAAGGATTTTTGGTGGTTGTAAGAGTAAGGAAAATGTTTAAGGACAGAGTGTTTGATATTGAGTCACTTGATTTTGATAGGTAAAAATAAAAAGAGCACCGTTTCCGGGCTCAGGTTTCGTCGCCATCGTTACCGATCGCTTCGACCGGACAATTTTCGAGTGCCTCCTCGCACTGATCCACCTCATCTTGCCTTTGGGGCTGGTTGAAGACGAAGCTATGACCAGCGTTTTCCTCCCGGGTGAAGAATTTTGGTGCGGTTTCTCGACAGGCATCGCAGTCGATGCACTGGTTGTCCACATAGAATGCGCCGGGAACATTTTGCGGGTATTTGTTGGCGGTATTTGCCATAATTCCTCCAAAACTGTGGGTTTCTTTTCTAAAACAGAACGGTCATCTAGACCACTTTTTCCATACTAGCACAAATAAAAAAGCCCGACTAGTGTCGCGCTCGGGGTGTTGCTTTTGGTTTGTCGTCTTCTTCACCAATAGCGAGCTCGGGGCATTGTTCCAGGGCTTTTTGACAGGCGGCAATTTCCCGATCACCTTTCGGTTGTCGGAAAACATAGGCTAAAAGACCACCCTCACTTTCTTCCGTTTTGAAGTTTTTTGGAGCATACGAGATGCAAGTCTTGCATCCACTGCACAAATCTTGGTCGACAAACAGTGGACCAGGAGCGTTGCTTTCGTGTCGCCTATTGGTATCTGGCATATTACCTCCATGTGGTAAAGGTTGACCGACTTTATAAAATGAGCGTCTTGTAAATCGCTTTGGCTATGCTAACACGGATAGTTGTCGAGTACAATTTATATAAATTAAAAAAGAGCGCGAAAACTTTCTGCGCTCACGATGTGCCCGCTTTCCGAAAGTGGATGGCGCGATGTTGACAGGCTCTCTGAGCTCGTCTACAGTCTTCTACTTCGACCTCATCAATTGGTTGGCGTTTTACGTATGCGTAGCCACCGTTGTCAGGATCTAGCCAGAAAACTGTTCCGATAATGTCGATGCATGCGAGGCACGCAAAGCATTGGTCAGTCACAAACCATTCACCTGGGGCATTTTTCTCGTATCTCTGTGGTGGATGTTTT
>Ga0172376_10000243_pt1 | contig 69334 bp, 36 predicted proteins | sample Lak35m_FD_121114 | JGI IMG/M metagenome (GOLD analysis project Ga0172376, IMG submission 121114) | Freshwater microbial communities from Kabuno Bay, South-Kivu, Congo - kab_092012_35m | ecosystem: Environmental > Aquatic > Freshwater > Lake | place: Democratic Republic of the Congo: South-Kivu... | reverse complement strand
GGCCGAGAAATAAACGGCTTCATGCGTTGGTATCACGTTGATTGGCAACTGCCGTGGCTCGAACGATTTCGTTCGAGCCACGGTTGTTTGTAGAGGCGGCGAGTTCTGCTCGGTTCTAGGTTCACTCCGCTGCCATCAAGTCTCGAACATCACTGATCAGCGCCTCAACGTCTGCGTCAGTGGTGTCCCAAGTACACATGAAGCGCGCACCGCCGGCTCCAATGAAGGTGTAGAACTTCCAACCACGCTCGCGCAGCGCAGTCGCCACGGGTACCGGCAACATCACGAACACCGAGTTCGCTTCGCGCTGGGCCAGGAACTCGACTCCAGCGATTGATTTTAGGCCGTTTTCTAGTTTGGTTGCGGCAGCATTGGCGTGCTCGGCATTCTTCAGCCACGCCCCCGATTTCAGCATGCCGACCCACGGCGCGGCGAGGAATCTCATTTTCGAAGCCAGTTGGCCGGCTTGCTTGCAGCGGTACGCGAACTCGTGTGCGAGGTCCTTCTTAAAGAACACAATCGCTTCGCCGACAGCCATGCCGTTTTTGGTTCCTCCAAAACACAGGACATCAACGCCGACTTTCCATGTGATCTCTTTTGGGGCAACACCCAGCGTGGCCACGGCGTTGGCAAAGCGGGCTCCATCCATATGCACACGCAGATCGAAGCGCCGGGCCATCTCGAACAACGCTTGCAGTTGTCCGACCGAGTAGACCGAGCCCATCTCGGTGGCTTGAGTGATGCTCAGCACACGCGGTTTCGGATAGTGGATGTCGCTGCGTTTTTTAACTGTGGCCTTGATCGCATCCGGCTGAATACGACCTTCCGCCCCTGGCACGAGCAGCAGTTTCGAGCCATTGGAAAAGAACTCGGGAGCACCGCACTCATCGGTTTCCACATGAGCCAGTTCATGGCAAATGATGCTGTGATACGACTGGCACATCGCTGCCAAAGCGAGGGCGTTTGCCGAGGTGCCGTTGAAGACGAAGAAGACTTCGCACTCCACTTCGAACAAATCACGGACCAAATCGGCGGCTTGCTGCGTCCATGGGTCATCACCATAGCTCGAAACATGATTCGCATTCGCGTCGGCCATCGCTTGCCATGCTTCAGGGCAAATGCCGGAATAGTTATCGCTCGCAAAGTGGTGACGTCGAACGGCATCGTGAGACTGAGTCATACCGGGTGCTCCCGTGGGTGAATAAGAATCGGACGCATTCAATTCTAGAAGATTGCACGTGGAGCCAAAGCGGTTCGCAAGATTTCGCCAGTTGTTGATCGGAGAGAAAATTCATTCAACATGTCGGGTCGCAAGAGTGAATGACGAGCGCCAGGATGTCTGTCGTATGCATACTTCTGCGGAAACATCACCCCCTCCACGGAGACCATAAATGTCGCATCTCAAACGTGTTGTGTTGACCTTGCTCGCGGTATTGGCGAGCGCGTTGCCGCTGGTCGCTTCAGCGGCGGAGACTGTCAGCGGAAGTGTTGTTTCTGTTGATGCTCAAGGCGGACGGATTGTCATTAAGGACAAGTCCAAAATGACCAACCGCAGTTTTCAAGTTCCCAAGAACACTCAGATCAGTCTCGACGGAAAGACCGCCTTATTAAATCGGGTCGAAGCCGGGCAGTCGGTGACTGTTTTCTTCACCGGGAATGTCGCCAGTCGACTGATTGTGCGCGCCGAGAAGAAAGACGAAGGCAGCGCTGTGCCAGCGAAGCCCATGCCTATGCCGACGCCCAAGTCCGAGCCAAAGGTTGCCAGTATTCCTAAAACTCCGGTGCGACCGGCGACGACCACCAAGAGTGCTCCGGCGGCCACAGCGAATACAGGGACTTCGTGGAGTCAGTTTCGAGGTCCGCTGCGCGACAACATTTCACGTGAGACGGGACTTTTGAAGCAATGGCCAGAAGACGGGCCACAATCGGGTTGGTCGGTGAGCGGCATCGGTGAAGGTTATTCATCGGTGTCGATCAGCGACGGCAAAGTCTTCACGATGGGTAACATCGGCGATGATGAAATGGTCATTGCCCTTGATCTGGCATCCGGTGACAAGTTGTGGTCGACGCGTTCGGGCAGGGCTTATCGTGAAGGGCAGGGCAATGGGCCGCGCGGAACTCCAACAGTCGACGCCGATCGCGTTTATGCGCTTGGGGCCAACGGCGATCTTGTTTGTCTGGATACCGCAACTGGAAACCGACGCTGGCATCTCAACATCCTCAGTGAATTCGCGGCGAACAACATCGTTTGGGGCATCAGTGAGTCAGTGCTGATCGATGGCGAGCGTTTGATCTGCACGCCCGGCGGGCGTGATGCGACGATGGTTGCGCTCAATAAGATGACCGGCAAGCTCATGTGGCGTTCGCAAGTACCATCGAGTCCTCAAGCGGCCTATTCATCTGCCATCGCCATCGAAGTCGGCGGTGTGCGGCAGTATGTCAACTTCACTCACGGAGGCGTGGTGGGCGTGCGAGCCTCGGATGGAGCGCCGATGTGGGGCCAACGCGAATCATCCAATGGCACCGCTAATTGCTCGTCAGCAATTTTCGAGAACAACTCGATTTTTACGGCATCGGGTTATGGCACCGGTGGAGCATTGTTTCGCCTGACATCGCGCGGTGGGCAGACGGTGTCGGAAATGGCGTACTCGACACGCGAGATGAAGAATCATCACGGCGGCATGGTGGCGCTCGATGGCTACCTCTATGGATGTGACGAAGCTGTGCTGACCTGCCTCGAATTACGCACGGGCAAAGTGGCCTGGCAGAATCGCTCGGTGGGTAAAGGCTCGCTCACCATGGCCGACGGACGCTTGTATGTCCGCAGCGAGCAAGGCCCGATTGCGCTCGTCGAAGTGAACTCACAGCAATACATCGAGCACGGTCGCTTCCAGCAACCGCAGCGCAGCGGGCGGCCTTCTTGGAGCCATCCGGTCGTTGCTGAAGGGAAGTTGTTCCTGCGCGACATGGACCGGCTGTTGACCTATCAAGTGCAGGAGAAATAGGCGCGTGACTCATGCCCGAGTCACGCGTTCGAAAGACTTCCGAAGTCTGGGAGACCTCGGAAGTCCGGCCAAAGGATAAACATGATCTGTTTGCGAACCCTCGTGCTGTGTGGCCTGCTCTGCGGAACGTTGCCACCCGCATTCGCGCAGAGCGTGCGGTTGGAGGCCACATCGCAGTCAGCAGAGATGATTCAACTCTTCGACGGTCAGACGCTCGATGGTTGGCATGGCCTCAACACGATCTGGTCTGCTGAAGGCGGTGAGTTGATCGCACAATCGACCGAGCCATTGACCGCAGCCGTGCGTCTCCTGACCGAGCGCCACTTTTCTGACTTTCGGTTGCTGGGAGAGATCCGCGTCGAACGCGACTCGAAGGTCGCTCTCACTTTTGGTGCCAACTGCCTCACCGCAAGGGATGAATCTGCAACGGAGTGCGCGCCGCGCGTGGTCGTGTTGAATAGCGAGTTGTTGCAGGCTGCCGCCGATGAGTGGGTCTCGTTTGAACTCCTTGTGGTCGGGCAGCGTGTGCGAGTGGCACTCAATCGGCGTCTGCAAGCAGAGTTGATCGGGAGAGGCCCCGCTTCATTGTTGGAGTCGGGGCCGATCGCGTTGCAATTGCAGCCAACCCAAAAACCGGCACGCGTGCGGTTTCGCCACTTGTTCGTCGAAACCTTTCCGGGATCGACGTTGCAGACGGTCACGGACGATGTGCCTCTTCGTATTTCTTTACGCCCACTCGCTCGAACGGTTGATGCCAATGATGCCACGATCGAGCGTTGGACTAAGCTGACCGAAGTGCTTGTCCCCGATGTGCTGTTGCAACCTGTCCGAGGGACGCGCTTGCCGCTGACGTCGATGGGCGTTCGCGATGTGGAGCGCGATGCCTATTACGCTCTGGTGCAAAAAGCTCGCGAACTACCGCTAGCGACGTTGCATCGCGCGGCGGATGACTGGCGAGAAACACGCCGCGCGTTGCCCGAGCATCGTCGTTACGCTCGATTGCCCCGCGATAAGTTTCCGACCTATGCCGATCTGTTCCGCAACCCAGAGTCGTATCACGGCAAGCTGGTCACCTTGCGTGGGCATGTGCGGCAACTCGATGAGATGCCAGCGGATGCCAATCCCTATGGCATTCACGCGCTCTATCAAGCCTGGTTGTTTGACGAGCACGCACAATCAAACCCGGTGGTCATCGTTTGCACCACGCTGGATCCGCGTCTGACCCCCGAACCAGAGACGCTCGTTAATCACTGTCGAGCGACTGGCTACTTCTTTAAGAACATGGCCTATGACGGACAGCGTGACTTGCGGTTCGCTCCGCTGCTGATTGCGCAGAAGTTGGAGTACTTCCCGCCTGAAAGCACAGCGTCAAGCACCATCGATTCCGTCATTACGAGCCTTGTTCAAGCGACCGGTTTGAGTCGCAACACATTCGCAGTCATTGGCGTGCTGATGCTGTGTGGGCTCAGTTTGTTCCTCTTGCTTCGCAGGCAACGTCGGCCCCAGCCAGCGCCTGCCGTTGGGCCGACGTTTGGCAACCTGAGTGATCACGGTGGCCAGATCGACTTCTCGCGGCTGGAAAGCAGCAACGATGCCGCAGAAACATCACAGCCTCACGACAACGTGCCACCGAAGCTCGGCAACGAGGAACCTGCAGTGTGAGACACAGCCCTCTGCGGTTCCGTCAACGTTCGCGCTGCTGAGTGAGATCTTCAGGGCATTCTCAAGAAGTCGATGGGCAAAGCACGGAGTCGCTTCCGCCAGCGGTTCTCGGTTGGCAAGTCGCCTCGTAGACGCGCGGCAGTGATGAGCTCACTGAGCACCGCCGACTCCCAGTGCGGTGAGGTGCGATGGGCAGCGGCGAGAGCACGCTCGGACAATGCCTGAGCGATCATTCTGACAGTCGCAGACGAGTGCGTGAGGCCGCTTGGCAACACATGCACGGCGTCGAGTTGTGCGCTGTCGGAATTGTTCGCCGACGTCGCAGCGCGGAGTTCGCTGAAGTCTCGTACGGCGTCCTTCTCTTCGTAGTTCGGCTGCGCCGCCGCCAGCATGATGACCGCGACGCGTGAGGCGATGTCATGATCGGCGAAGCGTTGCTGGCGAAGTCGTTTGAGGACGATCGGTGAGGTCGCGTTCGACGGTCGCAAGCGGTCGTGTTCGAGATACGCCGAGAAGAAACTGGAGGCTTCAACGGGCGCGTCACCTTGCCCTGGCTCAAGTACCGTCAACAGTTCGACTGGGCGATCGTGCGGCAGCCATGACTCGGTGAATTGCAGCAGTCCGTCGGATTGATCCGTCAACGCGACGAACGCCTGGCCGATGAGCGACGATGCGAGAACGAGACGTTCGCGACTCGGAGTTGACGTGCTCGTCGCCGCATGCAGGCGAGTGACTTGCAGAGCGGCGTCCATCGCGGCAGCGGCGCTGTCGCGATTGTGAAGCTGATGCGCGACGAGCAGCGTATTGCGGATCGCTTGGAGTTGCTCGGCGTCAGTGGCCTTCGAGAGATCGCCGCGCACGTCGTCTTGTCGTTTGAGCCAGTCGGTCAACAGTTTGACGTTGGCGTCATGTTGTCCCGAGCGGCGATAGATGTTGGACAGCACCAGTGCGGGGTCTCGCGCCAGGTCGCGCGGTTCGCGATGCGGTCGTTGTACAAGCAAGGCAATGACACGCGCGGCCATCCGTTCAACCGCCAGTCGCCGCGCGGATTCGCGTGCCATAAAAAACTGCACTTCGCCCGGTAAGTCATCTTCGGCAGCGAGCGCTGTCAATCGTCGCTCGAATGCCTCGCCGCGTCCGTCGTTGGCGTCGAGCAGCGCGAGAATAATCTCGCCCGTCTTCCATTGTGGATATTTTTGGAGCGCCGCTTGAGTCGCCTCACGCAAGGTCGCGCCGCTGCTGACATCGAGTTGCCGAGTGAGTGCGCAACCACCGTTGCCGTACTGGTCGACTTCGGCTGTGCCAGTGATCCCCAGCCAACGTCGCTTTCCGGCGACGTCGGTTTGAGGAATCACTGTTTGCAGTGCCCAACGCGAGAACTCGGTCGCGCCGTGCCACAAGTGCGGATGGCGCAAACGACCGATCTCATCGAGTCGCTCATTAGGAATTGTCGGCCATGTCGCAACAAGCAAGGTCGTGGCCGCATCCGTCGCTTGCGGATTAGCGAGCATCGTGAGCGCGAATTCGACGAGGTCTGCGCTGATGGCGGGCGAACGCAACAGCTTCAACTCCCGTAACAACGAGAGTAGATCGCTTGAACGTTCGGCGGATTCGAACAACCGCCGCGCGAACCGGAAGTCGCTCAGCAACACGTTGGAATCACGGCGATAGGCGACTATCGCCAACTCGCAAGCCGTGGCGTGTTGACCATCCTTCGAGAGCGCGATCGCGCGGTCGAGTTGCTGTTGCGGACTCAAGATGGCCGCCCGCACGACTTCATCTCGTTGCACGGTGCCGATGTCGCCTTGCCCGAGGAACTGCCGATAAGTCTTCAACAACTCGTGCGGTCGAGACGCTCGCGGTTGCCGTTGCAGTTCGGCTTCAAGACTAGCCACCAATGGTTCCAACAAGCGGCGATCAGCTTTTGCCAGCACGGCGAGTGCATCAGGGACGTGCTGCGTGGATTCGAGCGTGTAAGTGCCTTGCGACTTCGGCGGATACTCGGGCACGCGTGTCAGCAAGTCGTGTGCTACCGCGACCGCGTGCGATGTCTGGCCCAAGCGCTGATACATCGTCATCAACCAATCGAGCAGATTAAGGTCGTGTCCAGCACGGCGGCGAAGTTCCTGCACTACTTGTAACGCGAGGTCATTCCGCTGGAGGTTGATCAGCAAGGCTGCGATCTCGCGTGAAGCAACGTTATTGGTGGTGAGCGTTGCCAGTCGTTTCGCAGCGGCAGTGATGACGCGCTCGTCGTTCTCGGCGAGACCGAGTTCGATCAGCGACCGATCCCGATGAAACAAACTCGCGGTGTCGTTTGCCGACGCGTGTTCCAAGAGTTCAATCGCGCGCCGCGTTTGCTTGGCTTCTTTCAAGAGCAAGACACATTCATGCCGCAGCGCGTAGCTCTGAGGTGACTCCGCAACAGCAACTTGCAGCGCTTCGATCGCGGTTTCTGGCGAGTGTCGCTGCCACAGCGCAAAGGCTCGTGCGACGACTCGCACCTCGCGCAATTCGGGTGACTCGACCGCAAACGATTGTGCGAGTCGATCGGCGAGTCCATCGCTGATCGCCGTTGGCGATTGATGAGTCAGGCCAATGTAGAGCACTCCCAGTGATGTCGTTTCAAAGAGGAGACGCGGCACCATCGCGGACTGCGACAGACTTGTCTTTCGCGAGCCAAGCCAACTGACGAACGAGCGGTCATCGGCAACCCAACTCAACTTTGTGGACACGTTCGTCCGTCGTCGAGTGGCAGCGAGCACTGCTGCTACTTGCCGAAGTTCGTGCTCAAGCAACGCGATGTATGTTGCCGAGTCGTCTTGCTTGATGGCCGCACGCGCCCAATCGAGCAGTGTTTGCGCAGCGACATCAAGCGGTCGCTGCTCCCTGGGCAAGGCCAACAAGTCGGCGGCGGAACGAAGCGACTCCGACTCGCGCGCCTGCATCGCGCCTGTGGTGCCGCGCATCCAGGGATGAGGACTCGTTGCCACGGCTTTCTGGGCTTGCTCCCAAAGTCGCGTGAGTTCAACGCGGTCGATTGTTCGCAGGTTTTCCAACTCTGCTGCAACGCCGCTGAGTGGACCGCGCCGCGCCTCGGGCGATTCCGCTAATGCCGTCAGCAACGCCCAATGACCGAAAGTGCTTCCGTGCCGAGCCAGTTGCACAGCGACTTCGCGGCGGAGACGAATCAATTCGCGACGCAGCTTTGAATTCTGTGCAAGCGACTGCGGTACCAGTTCGAGTGCATGCAACCACTCCCACAATTCCACAAGCGTCATTTTGGATCGGCGCGGCACGGCTGCGGGTTCGTTGTTCGTCGTGCCCACGGCGTTCAACGGCATAAGTAATCGGTCGTTGAAGTCGGACAGCGTTGGCTCGAAACGACTGAGTTCAGACAGCGTCTCATCGCCTCGTTGTTCTCGTTGAACTTGCTCAACGCCACTCCATAGCAACGCCGTGCGCGCGGCGATCCGCGCTTCACCAAAGTCGCGCGGCAACTGACGCGGCAACGACGCGAACGGTTGTGGCAGCAGGTAAGCGGCAACGCCAGTCGCGGCTTGATGACGTTGCCAATCCGCTTCGTCGTCAGAACCTCGTACGTCAGATAGGGACGCAGCATTCGGAGCCCCAGTGGCATTTCGATGGAGTACAGCGGCACTCGGAGTATCAACCGGCAATTGCATGACAAGCACCTCGCGCCAACGTTCCCGAGCACCGATGGTTCGCCCGGTGCGCCAGAGCGCGAGCCCGAGGCGCAGTCGCAAATCCCAATCGTTCGAGACACGCTCGCTCTCAGTGCCGGTCATCGGAATGACCGCGCGATGAGCATCGGGAATACTCGGTGCCGAGAATTGTCGCACTCGATCATCGAGCACATGCGTCGCTAACTCGAAGCGACCGCGATTGAGTAACTCGTCAGCAAAACTCAGGAACGCGGGCCAGTCGCGCAACTCGGATGACAACTCGCGCGCGCGTTCAATCGCAACCTCTTGATCGCCCACTTGATCGGTCAGCAGCACGAGCTTGATGCGCTCTTCGATCGTTGGCTGCTGAGCCACGAGTCGCGTTTGAAACTCGACGGCGTCCGACCAGTGATGATGAGCTTCGGCGTCGAGCACCAACTGCCGCAGAAGTTCGGTGTCGTCAGGTCGATTCACGAGTTGAGTCGCAAGCTCTCGGCGGGCAGCATCGAAATCACCGACCGCACGATAGGCGGCGGCAAGACTCAGCGTGGCGGCGTACTCGTTCGCAGGCTCGCGGCGGTGACGTTCCAAGCGTTCGAGACATACCGGCCAACGGTGAGCTTGTTGATGCCACACAGCGAGTCGCTCGGCAATGCGAACTTGTTCGCGAGGTTCTGCAGCGGCTTCATAGCCGCGCCAGCCAAATTCAATCGCCTCGATCAGACGCTCCTGAGTCGCCAGCACTCCCGCGAGCTGCAGCATCAACCCAACATCCGTCGGATGTGCTCGAGCAGTTCGTTGCAACGCGGCGACCGCCTCATCGACGTGTCCATGCTGCATGCAAAGGTTGATGAAGAAGTCCAGATACTCACGCTGACCAGGCGCAATCTCGGTCATCTCGCGAGCGGCTTTGAGTGCTGGCTCAACGCGACCGCGTCGACTTTCGAGCGTTGCGATCTGACGCAGCACGTCAGCGCGTTGAGAGCCTGGGCGATCCAGAAGTCGTCGAAACAGCGCCAGTGACTCGTCGGTACGATCGGCACTCACTGCGATTTCAGCAGCCTCGCGCAGCACACTAATCGTATCGGGCTGCAGTTCGACCGCGCGGCGAGCTGCTGTGAGTGCCTCGAACCAACGTCGTCCTGCGCGTTCGAGAACTGCAACACGCCGCCAATTCGCAGCAGAGTCCTCGGTCGCTGCAAGTTTCCGCGCCCGTATCAGTTCATCGTCAAGTTGCCCGCTCTCAACGAGCCACTCGACTTCTGATTGTCGCACACGCTGTTGCTCGTCGTCGGTCTGCGCGAGTTGTGCCGCGCGTTGGAGAGTGGCTGCGACCTCGTCAGCACGCCGCGCTACGCGACCGAACTCGACGAGCGTCAATAGATCAGACACCGTCGCGACATCGCGACACGCATCACTCAGTGCGCGGAAGGCTTCGTCACGCTCGCCTGCTCGGTGCAGCACGGTCGCGAGTCGCACAAGGTTCTCGCGACTTCGTCGTTCGCCGCTTGCCATCTCGCGCCAAGCTGCGAGTGCTTCGTCACGTCGATTCTGCGACAGCAAGAAGTCACCGAGGTCTTCGCGGTATTGAACCTCTTGCGGCGCGAGTTCCACCGCGCGGCGATAGAGCCCGAGTGCTTCAGTGAGGAACTCATGCCGCTTCAACAACTCGGCAGTCTGTAGCATGGTGAGCGGCAAGACGCTCGTCGTCGGGGCTTTCCTGTCTGACGCCGGTTCAATGAGCCGCATCCAAATCGCGAGTGCACCTTCACGGCGACTCGGCAACGGCAGCGAATCATCTTGCAAGACAGCCAGACCCCAACCGCGCAGCGTGTCCGAGTTCCATGGTTCGATGCGGTCAAGTTCCGCGAAGTGTTTCTGCGCATCGACGAAGCGCCGCGACTTCATCAAGTGGTCGATCAGCGTGCGCCGTAGCGCAACATTCGTCGGATGTTTATCGACAGCGGCGCGCAGCACGCTCAGTGCTTCGTCCAACTTACCGCGTCGGGCGAGCAATTCCGCCAGTCGGGTTTGTAATCCGATGTCGCCTGGCCGAGCGGTCGCTTGTTGCCGGTAATAAGCGCTGAGTCCCGCGAAGTCTTCGGTCCTCAAGAAGAGTCGTTCGATGCGTTGCCCAACATCTTTGGCAAGCCAACTGTCGGACTTCAGATCGCGCTGCAATGCCTCGAATTGACTGAGCAATTCGCTGAGTTTGGTGCCGCTCAAGACACGTTCTTCGAGGGCTCGGACTTGGAACTGCACGCGCTGCGTGGGCTCGGTGCTCGAGCGACTGAGCGACTCCCAACGCAGCGCTGCTGCGGCGTGTTCGCCACCACGACTCAGCGTGCTCGCCAACCGTTCTTGCACGCGTGCGTCTTGTGGAAAGAGTCCATCGAGTTCGCGCCAAAGCCGTTCAACGTCAAGTTTGCGGTTCGCTCGCAGCAGCACCTCTCCGAGCGACAACACGGCTTCCAGCACATCGAGTCGCTGCGGCTTCTTGGTGAGCCCGCTGTGGAGGGCCAGCACGGCTCCGTCGAGATCTCCAATCAATAACAACGCGCGGCTCAGCACGAGACTCGGCAACGCATCATCAGGCCGCGCCTGCTCGGCAGTTCGCAACGCGGAGATTGCATCCGCGTCATGTCCGCGCTGCAGTTCTATCAACCCAACAAGGAACGCCGCGCGGCCGTCTGATTTTGTCGCCATCAATTGGCGATAGTGTCCGACAAACGCATCGAGCGAACCGCGTTCAGCATGCGTGGCATAGACTTTGTCGAACACGGTTCCGAACTTCGGTTGCCGTTCGAGCAGGTCGACGTATTTCTGCAAACGGGTCTCGTCACTTTGGGCGAGTGCCAGTTCCTTAACATCAGCCCATGCGGTGACGACCAGCAGCAACAGCAAGTAGCGGTGGAGAGTATGTCGAGTCACGGCTGATTCACTGGGGGAACTTCAGGCAGCACAATCGCTTCGTTCCAGGTCGCTACTCAGTCTATGGACTCGCAGAGGGTTCCAGGGAGTCAGCCGATCCCTTGTCGCTGGGCCAAATCGGGCCGTTGCACGTGAGTCGAACAGATTTTGATGGTCAGACTATTTACCGGGGCGTTGAAAGCCGGCCGGACGCACCTCGGATGAGCCTTCGTCGTCTTTCAAACCAGAACTGGGCCGCAGCGCGCCGCCGACTCCGATGATCTCTGGTCGGCGAGCGACTTTGTCGGAGAAGACATGCATGTCGCGAATGATCGGATCAAGATTCTGTAACAAGACCGAGAGCGTCGAGGCCGACCGTTCGAGGTCGCGATACAATGTCGGATCGGAGACAAACTTCCTCAGCGAGCCATCCGATTTGTTAGCGAGTTCCGCGAACTGCCTGAGTTCGCCAGTGAGCGCTTCCATGTTAGCGAGGCTTTGATCGAGCCTGACGACAATCGAAGTGGTGTGCTTGGCGATCGGCTGCGTGGCGGCGTCGAGGTTCCGTAAGTTCGAGTTGATCGTGCCGACCGTGCTGCGCATCGCCGTGATGGTCTGCTGAGTCTCGGTCACTAACTGTGGCAAGCCAGCCACCGCCTTCTTGAGATTGGTGACGGTTTGCTCGTCGCCGATCACGCGGTTGGCGTTGTCAAAAGCACGGCCAGCTTGCGACATCGTCTTCGTGAACTCATCGAGTCCGATTGCCGTACGTTCAATGACCTCATCGAGATTTCCCCGATTCGTTTCGACCAACCCGTTCACATTCCGAGCAACTTGGTGCCACTCGCGGCTGGTTGCGGTCAGCGATGTCATGACTTCCGACAGATGCCGCTCGGTACGTCGGGCGAGTTCCGTGAGGTCGAAGACGGGAGTGCCTTCCAGCACACTCTTGCGGTCAAACCATTGATCGCTCTTGCCTGGAGTGAATTCCACGATCGTGTCTCCGAGCAGCGATTGTTGCAGCATCGGGACCGAGTCTGCTCGCAGTTGGTACTTCTCGTCGACTTGCAGCATGACCAACACACCGCCACGTCGGTGATCCAAGATGACATCTTTGACGGCCCCGATCGGAATGCCGTTCATGCGGACGGGAGATCCCACGAGCACGCCAGGCGCGGCCTCGAAGTGCGTCGCAACTTCGTATTGCTTGGCAAAGAAGACTTTGAATTCGCCGAACTGAAACACCATCACCACGGCGACAAGCATCGATGCCAGTACAAACAGGCCGACGCGAAATTGAAGTTGGCGATCTGTCATGTCTTGATTCCATTCACTTTGATCACTCGTTCCCTCGTCGAACGACAGACGTCGTTTCGCAGCCAGCTAGAGATGGTTTCAAAACTAACCCGAAGAGGCTGTGATCATGTCGTGGGGCACGGTTTCAACGTACCTATTTTCAAAGGAAACGAGCACGTTGAAAACGTGCTCCACGATATTTCATCACGCTTCGAGTTAGTTGCGTCGTTTTGAAACGGTTTCTAAGCACTCACACCAGCATCAACTCCTGCATACGTTCGCCGGCTTCACCATAGACAAACTGTGAGACGCGCGGGTCGGTGGACGTAAACGCCTCTTCGGGAGTGCCCTCGAAGACGATCTGCGGGTCATCGGGTTTCAATCGCGACAATGGGTAGAACATCACGATGCGATCGGCGACTTTGCGCACCGTCGACATTTCATGCGTGACAACAATGCTGGTGACCGGTCTGCGGTCGCGAGTCTTCTTGATGAGCGTGTTGATGACGTCTGTCATGATCGGATCAAGGCCCGTGGTCGGTTCGTCATACAGGATGATGTCCGGCATCAAGGCGAGTGCTCGGGCCAGCCCGACTCGCTTACGCATCCCTCCCGAGAGTTCCGACGGCATCTTGTAAGCCGCTGTCGACGCGAGCCCGACTTCCTTGAGCCGTTCCATCACGGTCTCGCGGATGAAGTCCTCGGACATCCGCGTATTTTGGCGCAAGCCGAACGCGATGTTCTCGTAGACGTTGAGGCTGTCGAAGAGGGCCGCTCCCTGGAATAAGTAGCCGAAGCGCAAGCGGTCGCGCACGAGTTCTTCGTCTGACCGACCGTTGATCGACACGCCATCCCACAAGACATCGCCGCAACTCGGTGGCATCAGTCCCATCATCAGTTTCATGGTGACGCTTTTGCCGCAGCCACTTTCACCGATCAGGCACAAAGTCTCGCCAGCCATCACCTGCAGGTTGATGTTCCGCAAGATCTGATGACTGCCGAAGCCGCGCGAGACATTGCGGAACTCGACGATGGGCTCGTCAGGTTCGTGACTCGATAACGGTTTGCAAAAGGGTTCAGCGCGGGCGGTTTTCGTCATGCGAATCCTCCGACTGAGTTCATCGCATCGAGCCACACGCTCGCCGCTTGCCCGGCATAGACCAGCCGATAGATCGCAGAGATCAACACTCCGAGAAAGAAGTCGAGGGACAGAATCACGATGAAGGACAACACAAAGGACTCGGTCGCCGCACGGCCAACACCTTCCGCGCCCGCTCCGCATTGGAAACCACGATTGCAAGCGATGATCGCAATCGCCGCTCCAAAGAACATGCTCTTCACGAGCCCGCCAGCCACGTCGAAAATCGCGACGTATTTGTTGGAGTGATGCCAATAGAAGGTGCTTTCGATGCCGAGTGCGGATGTGCTCAACATCCACCCTCCGAACACACCGACCGCGTCGGCCATGACGGTCAACAGAGGAATCAGCAAGAAACACGCGAGGAAACGAGGCACAACAAGGTACTGAACCGGATTGGCTCCCAGCGCGCGCAGTGCGTCGATTTGCTCGGTGACGCGCATCGTCCCCAATTCGGCGGCCATCGCGCTGCCCACGCGCCCCGCCAGCATGACCGCCGCCAGCACGGGACCAAGCTCTTTGACGAGCGACACGTTAATGATCGCACCTAGACGCGACTCCATGTGCATCGATGCGAATTGGTCGTAGGTCTGCACGGCGAGCACCATGCCGATGAAGAGTCCCGTCACTAGCACGACCGGCACACTCCGGACGCCAACTTCGTACATGCACCCAAAGACGATTCGGCGTTTGGGAATGCCGCGCAGCAGAGCCCGCAACATCCCCAGGCCAAACAGCGCAAGATCACCGATCGCCAAGACGAGTTCGATGAAGAAGCGTCCGATCGCATGAATGAATGTGTCCGACGGCGAAGCGGGAATTGAACTCATGGGATGAATGGGAACAGAGGCCATCTCGGGACTGGTTGCCAGCGTCGGTCACAAAGTCGTCAGACGCTGGTGGTGAATCGCTCTCGGCAACCCTACTTCATTTCCCGCAAGTGCGCGGAGACCAGTTCGACGTGCCCATACCGCCTGTGCTAGTGATCAAGCTCACTGGTAGGTCTTGCTGAGTAGCCAGAGACCAGCCAACTGAGCCGACAAGGCTCGCTGCGGATGAGTTGTTCGGGTAACACCTCGCTTCGTTGATTGGTTCGCTAGAGGATCGAACTGCCGCACCCCACCACCCCTCGCGGCGTTCCACAGGTCGAGCCTACGATGTCTGTTCCGCTTGTCGTCGTTTCCAACCACATGAGTTGTCGCATGCGTTCCCATCATCGACTGCGGCGATTGCCGTTGCTGCGCGTGTTGCTCATCTGCGTCGGGCTGAACTTCGCGTCGCTACACGCGTCCGATGCACCGCGTGAACGACTTAAGTCTGGTCTGGAGGCAGGCGCGGCAGTGCAAGCCTTCTTTGTCCGAGCAGTGACTGGCCCCTTGAAGAATCGCTCGGTGTGTTATGTGTGCCGAAACGGCGATCGACCGGTCGTGATGGTGTTCTTTCAAGGCATCGATCCGAATGCGGTGAAGTTCATGAAGATGATCGACCACATCACGGACGCAGGCCGAGTCAACGGAGCACGCTGCTTTGGTGTGCTGGTCACCGACGACTCTGGAATGGTCGTACCGACCCTGCAAACACTGGCCTTCGATGGCCAGATTGAGATGCCACTGACTGCCGCGACCACGGCGATCTCGGGGCCATCGGCGCACCGCCTGCATCCTGATGCCGCCACCACGATCGTGCTCTATCGCCAACAAAAAGTCGTCGCGAGTTTTGGCTATCGTCGCGGCGACCTACTCGATGCCGAGATCGACCGCATGCAACGCGAACTCGAAGCGTTCTTGGAGATCGCAAAGTGATCTGCTGCTCGGCTTCGATCTCCGACACGATTGGCGGGAGTTCGACATGGATGGGCAGGATGAACAGGATTTTTAGTTTTCATCCTGTCCATCCTGCTGATCCATGTTTGTTCTCTTCACCCCAGATGCGGGCGAGGGTGGCGGCGATCTTTTGCTCGAACCGCTCGATCAGTTCACGGTTGGCGGCGACCAGACGCTGCTCGGCTTCGATCTCCGACACGATTTGTTGCTGCGTTGCGAGCGGCGGGAGCGGGATTGGAATGCGCTCAACGATTCCTTGATTGATCTTGGGCATGTTGCCAGCGGCACCAACGGCGTTTCTCGTGACGAACAACCGAACGGAATCACTTTGGAGGGCGTGCAAGAGGTAATGCGTCAGAATCTTTTCTTCATTAGCACGGACGCGAATCATCAGGTCGGGATACACAAAGTTCGCACCGTCAGCATCGAACAAGGCGGCTGTACCGACCAACTCTTTTGTGTTGCCGCGTTGCAAATAGATATCGCCTCGCTTGCAGCGGCATGGTGAATCCTCCGGGATGTGCTCATCGAGGAACTTGAACTGGGTGAGGTCCAGAGTCCCCGATGTTGTGGCGCTGAGCGAAAGGACTTTGAGATTCGTGGCGTGAGAAACGGGCTTGCCGGAGTAGCCGTTCTTTGGCTTGTCTTGAATGATCTCGCCGAGTTCGACCATCGGCCAGTCGGGGTGGATGGGGATGTGGGGGCGGTAGTGGTCGAGGACGGCGCGGGCACCGTCGATGACTTTCTGGTAGCCCTCGATCTCCGCCACGATCTCCTGCTGCACCTCCAGCGGCGGCAGCGGGATTTTCAGCGATGCGAGATCTTTCGCTGTGATGCTTGGAAATGTTGATCCTGAACCAAGATCGTAAATTCGCTCTCGGAGCGAATTGATCATCAAGTTGATCCAGCCTTGAGAAGATGCGGAACGTATTGCCGCAACACCGCGCCCGATGCAGCCCGCATAGCCTGCGATGTTCATACGCCCGGTCGTCGAGCCTCTGACGCAAAGAATCAGGTCGCCCGTTTGGCACATCTTCGACGGTGCCGTCGTGTATTGGTTGATGATCGTTTTCGATAACGGCTCAGGGCCAAACTCGACGGGACCATTGATGAGCGGCACGCCGTTGCCATCGGTGTTGTACGTCTCACCTGGAGGGCTTTGGCCCATGATTATTTCGCAGACATCCTCAAGGCTCACCATCGGGAAGACATGGTTTCGGATCACCCCTTCCCGATACCGCTCGCCACTGAGGTTGTAGTCCCCATTCGCGGCGAGCCTCTCCTTTGCGACGATGAGGCCGAGCGTGGGCTGGAAGTCTTCAACCGACTCACGGGCGCGGATGCGGCGGAAGTATTCGGCGATTTCGGCGCGGACTTGCGTGAGTTGCTCGCCGGAGGTTTCTCGTCGTTGGGCACCGAGGCCGAAGCCGTCGTTTTCGATCTTGAAGAAGGCGATCGTGTCGCTCTGCTTCGCCAGCGATTTGTCGAGCAGCAGGATCGACGTCTTCACGCCGGAATACGGATTGAAGACTCCCGCCGGTAACGAGACGACGGCCACCAGATAATTCTCGACCAGCATCCGCCGCAGCTCGGTGTAGGCGGTCTGGCTCTGAAAGATGATCCCCTCGGGGACGATGATGCCGGCGCGGCCGGTGGGGGTCAGGTGCTCGGCCATGTAGTCCACGAACAGGACTTCGCTCCGCTTGGTCTGCACCGAGAACCGCTTGTGCGGCTTGATGCCCCCCTTCGGCGACATGAACGGCGGATTGGCCAGGATCACGTCGGCGAACTCGTTCCATTTGTCCTCGGACGTGAGCGTGTCGTACTCGTCGATGTGCGGATCGGTGAAGCCGTGCAGGTACAGATTCACCAGCGACAGCCGCACCATGTCGGGCGAGATGTCGTAGCCCTTGAAGTTCTTCGCGAGCCGGCCCTTCTCGTCGGGGGTAAGAGCATTGAACATGGATGGGCAGGATGAACAGGATTTTTGTTTTTCATCCTGTCCATCCTGCTTATCCATGTGTGGTGTATTGGCAGCGAGGATGTGTTTGTACGCCGAGATGAGAAACCCGGCCGTGCCGCAGGCGGGGTCCAGAATCGTTTCGGTTTTCTTTGGGTCCACAACGGCGACGATGAAGTCGATGATGTGACGCGGCGTGCGGAACTGCCCGGCATCCCCCTGCGAACCGAGCACCGACAGCAAATACTCGAAGGCATCGCCCAGCCGCTCGGAATGGTCGTAGGTGAACTCGTCGATCACCTTCAGGAACATCTTCAGCGTTTCGGGATCGCGATACGGCAGATAGGCGTTCTTGAAGATGTCGCGGAACAACAGCGGGATGCCGGGATTCTCTGGCATCTTGGTGATGGCTTCGGCATACAGGTTCAACGTCTCATGCCCGCCCAAGCCGGAGCGCATGAGCTTGGCCCAGCCGTACCGGGCAAACTCCTTGGCGAAGAATTTTCGCTTGCCACCGAACTCTTCGGCCTCGGCGTCCATGTCGTCCATGAACTTGTAGATCAGCGCGATCGTGATCTGCTCGACCTGCGACTTGGGATCGGGAACTTTGCCAACAAGGATGTCGCGAGCGGTGTCGATGCGGCGTTTGGTGTCGGTGTCGAGCATGGGCCTCTCTCATTCACATGGATGAGCAGGATGGGCAGGATAAGAAAGACAAAATCCTGTGCATCCTGTTTATCCATGTTTGAATTCCTTGCTTCTGGTGAAGCGTTTGTATTCGAGCTTGGGGGTGCCGAAGTTGATCAGCAATCCAACTTCGATTCCGGTGGCGTTGAGGTAATTGATGATCTGAGCCTGATGCTCTGGGGCGATGGCTTTGACGGCTTTCAGTTCGACGATCACTTTTCCCTCGACGAAGAGATCCGCAAAGAATTCTCCCACGCACTGGTTTCGGAACATCACTTGGATGGGATGCTGAGCGACGACCATCAGCCCCTTTTGACGTAGAGCCAGCAGCAACGCCTTTTCATAAACGGACTCCAGAAACCCCGCGCCCAGTTCGTTGATCACCTCAAAGGCACAGCCGATGACGGCTCGGGTAATTTCTTCGTGCTTCAATTTCTGATCCTGTCCATCCTGCAAATCCATGTGAGTCTCTTCCTACACGGCGGCGAACTGGTTCAACGGGACGTAGTCCTTGACGTATTCGGGAATGATCTCGCGGTACTTGGCGGGGACCGCTTTCAAGTCGCGGGTGGAAAAGAGCGGATTGGTGGCGAGATCGGTGAACTGTTTGGTGTCGATGATGTGCCGAATCTGGTCGCTGGTCACATACGCCTTGAAATAGTTCTTGATGGCAGGGATGGCGGCGGACTCGTCCGGCTTGTAGTCGGCGACGAACTTGGCGAACTCCTCTTCGAGCAATTCGTCCTTGGATTTGAAGCGCGGGATGAGGCCGAAGATCTTTGAGAGAATCTCCTTCAGCGTCAGACGTCGATCCACGGCCGCCGCCTTGCGGAGTTTGTCGAGTGTGTAGAACTCTTCGGGCTTGTCGAAGACCTCATGGTTGACGTAGTCAATCACGCGATCCCACTCGCCCGCCTCGACACTGGCGGCGATGAAGTCATTGCTGCGTACCGAATCTTCAAACCGCGCGAAGAACATTCGGTCGATCTTCATACCTTCGTGCCCGATGGTCTCCACTTGAATGGTGGCCAAGATGTCTTCGCCGAGATGCTCGTAGGATTCGGCGTTGCCGCCCGTACCGCCGCCACCACCTCCTCCTTCGCCACCGTCCCCTTTGGGCTGCGGCAGTTTGAGAACTTCGTCGTAGTCGAATTCCGTCTCGAAGTATTCGCAGTTGGCGAAGAAGTCGAAGAGCTTGAAGGCGGTCTTACGCGGGGCCTTGATGGTCTCTTTCAGTTCTTCGTCGAAGAGCTGTTCCAGGAAGTTGTGTTCGCGTGTCCCACGGCCTTTGATCTGGATGAAGTCGGTCGGCGAAAAGATCGGGCGGAAGAGTCCGAGATTCAGAATGTCCGGGCAATCGTAGCCGGTGGTCATCATGCCGACCGTGACGCAGACGCGAGCCTTGCTGGTCTTGTAGGTGTCGAGGAAGTTGGCCGAACCGAGCAGCTTGTTGTAGGCGAAGTCGCTCGTGAACTGCTGGGCGTCGGCACCGATCCCGGATGTGACTTGGACGGCGAAGTCGGATTGGTACTTGCCCGGATACATCTTGTCCGCCATGAGATTCAGAATCTCCGTTAGCTTTAAGGCATGATGCTGGCTGACGGCAAAGATGATCGACTTGCCAATCTCGCCGCTGATCGGATCGCGGAGCGCGTGCTCCAGAAATGTCTTGCAGAAGAGTTGATTGGTCGCCGGGGCGAAGAAACGCTTCTCGAATTCGCGCTGCTTGTAGGCTTCCTTCTGGTCGTCCCCCTGGTCGTCTTTGAACTCGACGACGAAGCCCTCTTCGGAGAGCAACTCGGTCGTAATCCCCGTGCGAGCATCGACGACGGTGGGATTGATCAAGAAGCCCTCTTTCACGCCGTCCAACAGCGTGTAGCGGAACGTGGGCTGACTGTCCTCGCACCCGAAAGTGCGGTAGGTGTCGAGCATCAGTCGCCGCTCGTATTCGCGCGGGTCTTTCGTGGATGCCTTGGACTTGTCGAACTTCTTCAGATAGTCCCTGGGTGTGGCGGTCAGGCCGAGCTTGTAGCCAATGAAGTAGTCGAAGACGGCCCGCGCGTTGCCGCCGATCGAGCGATGGGCTTCGTCCGAAATCACGAGATCAAAGTCTGTGGGTGAGAAGAGGCTTTGATACTTGTTATTGAAGAGGAATGACTGCACGGTGCTGACGACGATCTCGGCTCGCCGCCAGTCGTCGCGGGTCTCTTTGAAGATCTGCGTCTGAAAGTCGTTGGCCAGAAGCGCGGAGAAGGCTTTCTTGGCTTGGTCCTCCAGTTCGAGACGATCCACCAGAAAGAGAACTCGCGCGGCGTTGCCCGATTTGAGGAAGAGCTTGATGACGGCGGCGGCGGTCAACGTCTTGCCGGTGCCCGTCGCCATCTCAAACAGGAACCGGTCCTTGCCCGACTTGACCGCCGCCTGCAAAACGTGAATGGCCTTCTTCTGATACGGACGCAAAAAACGGAGCTTGTTCGCGTCGATGAATCCGGGCCGCTCCGCTTCGTTTCGCCACGCGGCTTCTGACTGATAGTTCGGCCGCTGTGTCAGGACGATGTAGTCGTCGTCCACGCGATCGGCGATGAGCCGGTCGGGATTGGGCGTGGCCTTTTGATAGCCAATGACGGAAGCGGGCGTGGGAAACGACGTGATGATGTAGGGATTCCCACGCTCCAAGTCCCAGAAGTAATGGAGATTGCCATTGGAAAGAATGACGAACCGGCAGTTCTGCGACTTGGCGTATTTGCGTGCTTGCTCCTTGCCGATGAGCGGATTCTTGTCTTCGGCCTTGGCCTCCAGCACGATGAAAGGAAATCCCTTTTCATTGAGCAGCAAGAAGTCGATGAAGCCCTTGGTGGTCTTCTCGAAGTTGTCGCCGAGTGCGGTCAGATCGCACTCCTGAATCGCGACGCTCGGCTCGAGCCGAATGTTCGCCGGACCAGCCGGCTCGGCGAAGAACCGCCATCCGGCCGCTTCCAACAGTTTGTTGATTTTGATGCGCGCGGTGGCTTCTTTCATGGGGGAAGTCCGTTTGGTGATTGCCGCTCGTGTTCTCGCAGCTTGGATCGTCGGCGAACAGCAAACAGTTGCAATCAAACGCCAGCAATCAAGCGGCGAGAAATCGTTCTAGCTCGAACGTGGCCAACTTCGTCAGCTCAGTGAGGTCCATGTTGCACTTCCCAAGTTCAGCAAGTCATCAGTTTGAGGATTGATGAAGAATGAACAGTGTGAACATTTGAATCTAAGGCTTCAATCTAATGTGCAATGAGTCCGTGTTCGTATTCTTAGTCATCTGAGAGTTTCGTCGTGGCTTGAACAACTTCCTGACGCCGACTCGATCGTTGAACCGGCCGTGCATTATGGACAGCACGAGACGACAGTAGATCGTCTCTGTCGCTCCGAACGATTGTGTTCGGGCAATCATGGTCCACTTGCTGGAATCAAAGAGCACCTCATTCAAACTCACCGAAAGACGCGAGTGTCACTGATGAATTTGTTGCGAAGTTTGTGGTGTGTGGGGCTGGTCGTTTGGAGTACCGCTGGTGCGGCTGAGCCCGAGCAGCGATTGCTCTTTCATTCTGGCCCGGATGGTTATCCCCGGTTTCGGATTCCGAGTCTGATCGTGACCGCTCAGAACGACGTGCTGGCTCTCTGTGAAGGCCGAGCGGATGGCGGGGGGCTGGTCGGGAACATCGACATCGTTCTGCGACGCAGTCGTGACAGCGGGCAAACGTGGGGACCGATCGAGGTCATCGCGAACGAAGGTTCTAATACGCTCGGCAATCCGTGCCCGGTCGTTGATCGTTCGACAGGAACAATTTGGTTGGGTCTATCGCGCAGTCTCGGGACCGATACCGAAGCACAGATCGTCGCCGGAACCAGTCGCGAAACGACGCGGGCCTATATCACATCGAGTACCGACGGCGGCCAGACATGGACTCCGCTGAAGGACATCACACGTGAGGCCAAAGCCGACGACTGGACGTGGTTTGGCACTGGCCCGGGCGTGGGTGTGCAGTTGAAATCGGGCCGACTCGTGCTGCCGAGTTATCACGCAGTCAAGGGCTCGCAGATCTATCGGAGTCATGTCGTCTGCAGTGACGATCACGGCCAAACCTGGCAGCGCGGCGAGCCTGCTGGCGAGTTCTGCGGCGAGTGTCAGATCGCCGAACGCAGCGACGGTACGCTCATCATGAGCACGCGCACGATGAAACCGGGCGAGAACCGTCGCACGATCATGACGAGCACCGACGGCGGATTGAAATGGTCGTCGCCGACGTTTGATGCTGCGCTGTTCGATCCCGGTTGCCAAGCCATGCTGTATCGCGTGCCGAATGTCCCGGCAGAGCACGGTGTGGCGCCGTTGTGGTTGTTCTCGCACCCGACCGGTCCCAAGCGACACAACCTCAGTGTGCATGTCAGCCGTGATGAAGGTCGTACCTGGCCCCAAGCTCGGCGATATCGCTCGGGCGATGGTCAGTATTCGTGTCTCGCGCAAATGCCAGATGGGACCGTCGGCTGCTTGCTCGATGCGTGGGTCGATGGCAACTACCGATTGTACTTCACCAAGTTTGGACTCGATTGGGTACTTGCTCCTGAGACAGAAGTCCCCGCACCAATCGGACTCGCTGCCGATGCCGCGCGAGTGAAGCAGATCATTGCGCATCGCGGGGCCAGTGCAGAGGCTCCCGAGAACACGTTGGCGAGCACACGCGGGGCGATTGCTAGTGGCGCAACCGCAGTTGAAGTCGATGTCCGCACAACGCGCGATGGACAGCTTGTTTTGTCACACGATGCGAAGATCGATCGCACGACAAACGGGACCGGCACGATCAACGATCTCACTCTGGCAGAGTTGAAGCAGTTCGACGCTGGCAGTTGGTTCAACATCAAGTTCAAAGACGAGCGCATCACGACCCTGATCGAAGCGGTCACTCTGTGTAAAGGCCGCATCGATGTGTTGCTTGATCTGAAGGAAACCGGCGCGCTGTATGTGGAGCGCGTGGTCGACGTCATCAAGACGAACGGCGAGCCTGCACGCACGATCGTGGGTGTACGCAGCGTCGAGCAGGCTCGGCAGTTCCGCAAACTGCTGCCGCAATCCCGGCAGCTTGGTCTCATCAGCAAGCCGTCCGAGATCGAGGCCTTTGCTCAAGAAGGCGTTGACATGATTCGCCTGTGGCCCGACTGGCTGAAGACCGACGCGACACTCATTGACCGCGTCCGCCGCACCGAAGCGAAGCTGCATCTCAACGGCACAACGGGATCAATGGCCGAGGTCACTGAGTTACTAAAAGGTCATCCCGACTCACTATCGAGTGATGATCCCGCGCAGTTGGTGAAGACGCTGGGAACGATCAAGAAACCGTGAGGTGACGACTCCGGCAACGTGACTGCTCACCGCACTCCTAAAGAGTGTTTCACGGCGGCTAAATGTTGTCGCAGTGCCGCGTCGTCGGGCAGCAATATTGCGATACGCTCGCAGGCATGCATGACGGTGCTATGGCTGCGATTGGCGAAGTACTCGCCGATCTTCGCGAACTGCCCGCCGGTTAATTCACGAGTTAGGAACATGGCGCATTGTCGAGCGGTCTTAAGTGTCGAGTCGCGCGCGTCCGAGCGGATGTCGCTAAGCTTGACTCCGAACTCCCGAGCGACCGTGCGCGCGATGGTGTCGATCGTCAGGGCTGTCGGGAGAATCTCTGTCTTGAGGAATGCCAGAGCCGTTTGAGCATCGAGCGGTTTGCCGTGCTGCCGCGCGAAGTCATCGAATCGAAAAAGGACGCCTTGCAACTCGCGCGGCGAGAGCGTCAGTTTGCGTGCGAGCAGCTTGTTGACATGTGGCGGCAACGGAAGCTGCGAGTGAATACAGAGGTGTTTGAGCAACGCTTCTCGAGCAGCCGTGTCAGGCTGTGGCAATCCAGCACATGTACCGCCTCGCAGTCGATTCCGGAGTCGCGCCGACAAACCCGCGATATCGCCCGGAGTTCGATTCATCGTGACGACCATGTCGATACCGCTGGCTTGGCACTCATCCATCCATGCCACGATCGCTTGCTGCACGCCGTCGAGCCGCGCAGCGAGTTGCAAGTCCTCGCAGACAAGCACGCGCCGCAGTGGTTGCGAAGTTCGCTTGGGGAGCGCGCTGGGCCAGGGGATGTCGGGCAATGAGTCCATCGCTTCGATGCGGATGTCCGAGGGTGTGAACTTGAACGGAACCACTGCGCCGCGCCGTCCCAGTTCACGGATTAGCAAGTGCGTGAGATGAGATTTTCCGACTCCTGCCGGTCCATGCAGCACGACCACGCGCCCGCGCTGGGCTGTCGTTTCGATCAACTCATTGATCGCGGCATGAGCGAAACGATTCTGGTCATAGACCAGAAACGGCACGCCAAACGGATCACGCGGTCGATGGGAATTGCGGGTCATGAGTCAGGGTTGGTGCGGGGGGATTGCTCTAATAGGGATCGCAGAAAACCGTCGCGCTGAATGTGAGTCGCCGGCGCTAGCTGCGGGCTTGGTTTTTCTCGCCCGACACTAGCGCGTTCGGCTCACGTCGGAGCGCGGGTATTTCCTGCAATCCGTATAAGGTGTCGGCTTGAAAAGGTAGTAAGCACATTCCATGTGCCGTCATCTGTTACTTGCGGACGGCACACGAAGTGTGCCTGCTACTTGAAGTGGTCATTCGTCGGGAGAGGAGTCATGAAGCGGGCTGTATGCGATGGTTGGGAGCGAGGGAAGGAGCCACAAGTGAGGCTATACCTCTCTGGTGCCATTCAGGAGCCCCGTAACACCTTCAATTCTCCGTGTTCTCTGGACCTCTGTGTTTCATCGTTTTCCGCCAGCATTGAAAACACAGAGCCAGAGGGCACGGAAATCGATACGGGCGTCAGTTACGTCTCGACCTCCGTCTCATTTGCCTCCACGGAGTTCGACACGAAGCGATAACCCGTGCCGCGCACGGATAGGAAATGCCGCGGGTTCGCCGGATCGGGCTCGATCAACCGTCGCAGTCGCATCACGAAGTTGTCGATTGTTCTGGAGCCATAGGTCGACGAGTCGCCCCACACGTCTTGCATCAATTGCGAACGCGACAGCACCTTGTCCTCATGCTGAGCGAAGTATCTCAGCAGTTGAGTTTCCATTGTTGTGAGCGTGTGCGTGGCGCCTCGGACGTGCAATTCAAAGCGGTCAAAGTTCACGGTCACGTCACTGCCGATGCTGAGTTCGTTCGCTGTTTCAGCGGACGGCGTCTCACTGGACCCGAAGAGATTGCGGCGTCGTTCTTCGATACTGCGGAGACGCGATAACAGTTCGGGTAAAGCAAACGGCTTCGAGAGGTATTGATCAGTACCACAATCAAACGCCATGGCTCGATCTTCGCTCAGAGTCCGCGCACTGAGCACCAGAATCGAGACGCGCGCATCACGTTGCCGGATTTGCTTGCAGACTTCATAGCCGCTCATGCCGGGCAACATCAGGTCGAGCACGATCAGTTCGAACGGGGGATTGGCGGCCTGAAACATCCTCAAGGCGGTTACGCCGTCGCCTGCCAGCGCAACGTCATAGCCTTCGAGTTCGAAGTTGAATTTCAAACCTTTCGCTAAGGCTTCTTCGTCTTCGACAACCAAGATCTTCATTGCAGCAGTCTCCCCGGCAGTTCGACTTCGAACACGCTTCCCGGTCCATCAGGGCGGTCATGCACGGTGATGTTGCCCTTCAGGATGTGGGCCAACGTCCGCGAAATGTAGAGCCCCAATCCCGTGCCTTTCTGCTTACGTTCCAACTCGCTGCCACCACGATAGAACATTTTAAAGATCTGTTTGCGGATGTCGGACGGCACACCAGCGCCGTTGTCGATGACATGTACGCAGACTCGATTGCGCCCGGTCAAGAACGCACGCACGTCGACCTTGGGCACCTCGCCCGCGTACTTAACCGCGTTGTCGAGCAGGTTGCCAAAGATCATCTCTAATACCACGCGCCGCGCATGCACGGTGAGCGGTGCAATCTCGAATGACACGACGTCGACGACTTCCTTCTTGTGGTGCCGACAAGCGGACTCCGCACATTGTCGGAGCAACTCGTCTAGCTTGATGTCCTCGGGCGAGAACTGCTGACCAAGCGCATCGAGCCGCGCGACTTCGAGCAATTGATTAATGAGATGATCGAGCCGTTGTAGTTCGTGCCCCATCACTTCGTAGCAGTCGGCGCGTTGCTGCTCATCCAGTTTCCGCAGTTGCAACGTTTCAAGATACAGTCGCAGCGCCGCGATCGGTGTCTTCAGTTCGTGCGTCACGCTGTCGACGAAGTTGGCCTGTCGCTGATTGAGCCGAACCTCTTTGATCGTCACAACGAGATAGACCGACAACCCCACCAGGATCAGCGCGAAGATCACCGTGCCAACGGTCAGCGCACCCCACGAGCGGATCTGGACGAGTAGCACGATCCAACAAATCATCAGTGCGACGTTCAGCGTCATCAGGATGATGCTCAGCGTCAGCGGCAAACGCAGCGTGCGCGTCCTGCGGATGTAGGCGGCATCAGATGTATCAAACTTGGGCATGCTGAGGAGACACGGGTTAAGGCTATTCGGCAGGTGATACTGGTTACTCGGATACTGCGGGTTGCAGGCATCGTAGCGACAGTGCTCCGTCAACTCGCGAACAAGGATGCAGACTTTGCCGCGCTGGTCCACGGAAATCTGACGAAGGGCGAGAAGCCAACTTTCGGACTCGCAGAGTTCGGGTAGAGTCTCTGGCACACGTCGCGAGCTGTTCTCATCAGCGGTATGGGCTTCGTCATGTCCCTGCGGTTAGTCCCCGTCGATTCCGGAAAGTCGATCAAGCTCGACAAACCCGTCTTGCTTGTCGGGAGAAATCCGGACTGCGACGTCATCTTGGTCGACAGCCGCAAAGTTTCGCGCGTGCATTGTTTGTTGGCGGTTGTCCAAAACCGCGTTTTCATCCGTGACCTCGGTAGTACCAATGGAGTCTGGCTCAACGGCCATCGCGTCGAACGTGAAGCGCGTATGCGCATCGGCGATGAGTTGTCATTTGCGGACTTGAAGTACGAACTTGTGAATGGAGCTGTTGAGCCTGAACCGCCGCCGCCACCGAAATCTAAAAAGCGGCCGGTCTACGACGACGAGGATCTGGCGGACGATGATCGTTCTGACGAGAAGCCTCGACGTGGTGAGCATCTTCTCGCCGCTCCGGCGTTTGACGAGCGTGAAACGCGTGACCGCGAAGCTCTACCACGTAAGAAGTCACAGGACGTTCGACACGATCGGCTTGTCGCCTTGCCCGATGAAAGTGACAGCTTCGTCGTCGAGCCGTCCTTGATGCGCATTCCTAAGCCAATCACTCCCGCAGATTCTGAGGACGACCTGCCCTTAGCGGATGTTGATCTGGGCGATGAGTTGCCGCTCGCCAACTTGTTAGACGAGGACTACGCCGAACCTCAGCCCAAGAAGCTCGGACGACCAAAGTCGAGCGAGGAGTTGCGCGAACTCAACGAGGACGACTTGCTCCCCAATAGCCGCGTCTCCAAGAAATCCAAACGGTCGAGCCGCGACGACGACGACTCTGAACCCGCGCTGCAACTCGACTTCTCAGATGGTTAGTCGCTTATCATTCACTGCGGGACTTCACGCGCTGTTGCCATCCCCAGCGATAGAGATTGCGACTGTCAGCATAGCGAGCTTTTGACGAGGCGCTCCCCAACACAACCAGCATCAACTTGTCTTCGCCGCGTGTCGCTTGTGATACCAAGCATGCCCCAGCGGCGTCGGTCGTGCCGGTCTTGATGCCTTCATAGCCTTCGATGTCCAACAGTTCGTTGGTGTTCTTCCATTTGAGGTTTCTGCGATAGCCGCCGGGGCCGACGACCTGACAGCCATGTTGCCGTGTTTGCATGACCTCGCGAAGCAGAGGTCGCTGCGTCGCTTCCCACCCTAGCTTGAGAAGATCGCGTGCGCTGCTGACGTGACCATTCTCGGTCAGCCCATGTGGGTTCTTGTAGCGTGTGTCGGACATCCCGAGTTCGCTCGCAGTGCGGTTCATCTCGGCCACAAAGGCTGCATAAGGGTCATTCTTGCCCTGAGCTTTTTTGCCGTTATCGCCGCGCGCCATGCGGCTTCCAAAGTGCTCGGCGAATGCGACTGCCGCATCGTTTCCTGAGGGCAGCATCAGCCCATAGAGCAGCTCTTTAACCGGTAGTTTTTCACCAGCAGTAACCCCCGATGTTGTGCCACTGGTTCTGTCGGCCCGCTTAGAGAACGTGACGAATTCATCAAGCACCTTGGGCTCCTTCTCGGCTAAGCGAACGACGAGCAAAGCCGTCATGATCTTAGTCGTGCTCGCGAAGTCGAGCGGTTCGGTTTCACGACTTGACCACAGCAACTGCCCCGTGCGCGCGTCACCGAGTGCCCACGCTTTCGCCGTCACGAACGGCTGACCGTCGAGCTCATCGGGTGGTAGTTTGGACTGCACTTCAGCATTGATCTTCTCGGGTTCGGGGACAGGATCCGCGTCGTTCGAGACCGGTCCCAGCACTTTCCAGGTGGCTTCATCGACCAGGCCACTGGCCGTCAACTTGTGCTCTTTTTGCAGCTTAATGACGGCGGCCAAGGTTGCGGGGCCGAACTCGCCATCGACCGTTAATTCTGGCGACGGCTTCAACTGTCGATTGAGCCCGCGTTGCAACAACTCGACCTGTGTCCCACTGGCACCTTGTTGCAACGGTTCGGTCTTGGCGGGAGGCTCTTTCCATTGATCGTTGAAGTGGAAGAAGACATCTCGCGCAAGCCGCGCGATCAGCAGGCTCCCGGCATCGTCATCGGCCCAACGTCGATCCGAATTGTTGCGCGTCAGCACACAGATGGCGATGGTCCCAGCTTCGGACTCGATGAGCCCCGCATCGCAACGGACCGCCGTGACCGCTCCGGTCTTGTGGGCCACTTGAGCGCCTTCGGGCAGTAGCCGCACGAGCATCGTTTTGTCTTGGCACGCGCGCAGATGCGCGAGCATATCGTCGCAGGCTTTCTGCGAAACGACTTCGCGGCGATGAATGAGCTCCAGCAATTTCACGGTCTCGCGCGCGGTCGTGCTGCCTAGACCAAACTTCTTGCTGCGATCAGGGAAGATCGATGTTTCGCCGCGAAACACTTTGGCGTGTAGCTTCGTCTCAGGCAGTTGGAGTGATTCCATGCTCTGCGCAACCGAGGGTAGCCCAATCCGGTCCACCACAAGATTCGTCGCGGTGTTATCCGAGTAGGCAATCATCAGCCGTACGGCATCACGTAGCGATAACTGGAGGCCCGAGGAGAACTGCGACGTCAGGATACCTGAGCCTTGCACTTTGTCGTCATCACGGAGTTGGATGATCTCTTTAAGGGAGACCTTGCCGGACTCGGCTTGCCGATACGCCTCCACCATCACCGCCAGCTTGATGAGGCTTGCCGTCGGCATGACTTCATCAGCGTCGTGCTCGAATGATTCACCACTCTCAAGATGCTTCACCAGGACTGCGACATCGCCCTGATGCCGCTCGATGATCGGCACGAGTTTCTCATCGAGCCCTTCCGCTGCCCGAGTTATCTGGCCGAAAATTCCGCCGAGCACCAACAGACACGACGCGATCAGCATGCGACGGCATTTCACAATCAAGTCCTCCAGAGATGGAAACACCAAAGTGCTCTGGGTAAGCAACCTGAGGCGTGCTTACGTCGGCTCATCAGCACCGGAATTTGGCGTCACCATGCGGGGCATCAAGCTCGAACAAGACGATGAGTGTCAGCCAGCTTGAGGTGTTCACTCGGCTGGTGTCTCGGGCTGTGGGATGTGCGTTGGTGCTGCCGCCGGAACCACTTGGCCCGGCTCGTAACGTGGACGATGGCGCGGGCGCCAGTCATCAAGGTCACCACCATGATTGAGCAGTCGCACCAGTTCACGCGCGAGATCCGGCAGGCCTTTACCGGTCACCGATGAAATCAGCATCACGGGTCGCTTGGCGATTTTGGTCAACTTCTGAGCCAACTCAGCCGCTCCGGGAAGTTCCGCTTTGGTGACGATGGGCAACTCGGGCCGCGTGGCAAGTTCCTCGTTATAGAGTCGCAACTCTTCGCGGATGGCAAGGTAGTTCTCAATCGGATCGGTCTGATCCATCGGAGCTGGTTCGACCAAATGCACGAAGACTTTCGTGCGTTCGACATGCTTCAAAAAGTCGTGTCCGAGTCCCACACCCTCGCTCGCCCCCTCGATCAAGCCAGGAATATCCGCCATGACAATCCGTTGCTCATATCCGATCTGCACGATGCCCAGGTTCGGGTACTTGGTGGTAAAGGGGTACGCGGCGATTTCGGGATGAGCCCGCGTCATGCGACTAAGCAACGTCGACTTGCCAGCGTTTGGCTTGCCGATCAGTCCCACATCCGCAATGACCTTGAGTACGAGCCGAATGTGCCGCGTCTCGCCCGGTGTTCCAGGTTCACGTTCGCGCGGGGCTCGATTCACCGAATTCGCGAAATGGACATTCCCGCGTCCGCCTTTGCCGCCTTCGGCGATGACGATCTTGTCACCGTGCTGGCTCATGTCGCGCAGCAGTTCGTCGCTCTTCGAGTCATAGATGAGCGTACCGATTGGAACCTTGATCGTGACATCTGCGCCGCGCTTGCCGGACATACGTTTGCCCATGCCATGCTCACCGCGTCCGGCATTGATGTGATTCTGTCCGATCAGGTGTGCGAGGTTGGTCACATCCTTGGTCGCCACAATGAACACTTTGCCGCCACGTCCACCGTCGCCGCCATCGGGGCCGCCTTTGGGGATATGGGCTTCCTTGCGAAAGCTAGAGCAGCCATTGCCGCCATCTCCGCCGCGACACCTCAACAAGAACTCATCCACAAACATGCGAAACACCTCGTCCGAGAATCCAAAAGGGGCAGAATGATAGCCCTGCCATTTGAGAAACGTAGGGCACGCGTCGCGAGAGTGAGGGACTCTGTTCGCGAACGACCTTGAGTACATCGTCGTAGGCAGATTCCATCTGCCGTCTGCTAGCGACTGGCGGGGCCACGACTCATGGAATGTGCCTACGACTTTTTCGCGAACCTCACCCTTGCTCGTGGATGCCGCTGTGAAGCCCGCGCGGTTACAAGTTCGCACGCTCTCGACCGACCCGCTTGAACTCGCAGAGGCTCGTTCCCGCATGGTGTTCCACTCGCTTCGACGACCAATCGCCCTCGCGTCCGCCTTGTGGTTCGCGAGCGTGCTTTCCTCCGCGCTGTATGCCGCGTCTCCACAAGCATTTTTTCAAACGCATTGCGTGGAGTGTCACAGCAAAGACTCACCGCCTGGCGGGCTTAGTCTGGCCACGCTCGGCACTGATCTTGCGAATGCCGATGTCTTTGCCAAGTGGGTTAAGATCCATGACCGCATCGAATCTGGTGAGATGCCGCCTCGAGGTCAGCCCCGCCCAAACGACTCGGATCAAGCGGCCGCGCTATTGTCGCTCAAGACTTCACTGGTGAAGGCCGAGCAACTCAAGCTCGGCACCGAACCGCGTACTGGTCTGCGCAGACTGACGCGGGCTGAGTACGAAAGCACGATCCGTGATCTCTTCGACATGCCGGGCATTGTCTTACAGAACGAACTGCCGCCTGATGGTTCCGCGCACGGCTTCGATAAGAACAGCGACGCGCTCGACATTTCGCACGTCAATCTCGCGAAGTACATCGAGGCTGCCGATCGCGTTCTCAAACTGGCGATCGCCGTACAGCCCACTCAGCCGACGATTAAGACGCAGCGTGTCTCGCTGGCTAACCCGGCGGGCTTTGTCGCGCATGTCCTCATGAATGGCGACGGTGTGCTCATCAAGAACAAGCAGGTCGATCCCGAGTTCCCCGCGCCTGGCGAACAAAATCATCTCGATCAAGGTGCTCACGAGCGGCTGGGGGCGTTCCACAACGGAGCCAGCGTCGGGCTCTTTCGACATGAAGACGAATCGTTTCATCCTTACTTCAACGAGTTCGTCGCGATCTATCCGGCGAAGTATCGGTTGAAGACATCTCTTTGGAGCTTTCAGTGGGACAAAGGGCAGATCCTGCCCGGTCGAGGCACCGAAGCCGCGCGGTTGTCGATCGTGACGTTGACCGCTGACGGTCGCGGCGGCGGGCATCCAAGCACGCTGCTGACGCATCTCGATGCTCCGGTCGCCGGGCCGCAGTCGCATGAGCTCACCGTTTGGCTCAATCAAAACGACACAATCGGCTTCAACACCGCGTCGCTCGCGCCGGCGGCGAACTACTACAAGAAGAAGCGAGCCCTGGAGTTCACCGGGCCGGGCATCGTGTGCGATTACCTCGATGTCGAAGGTCCGTTGTTCGAGTCCTGGCCGCCGCCGAGTCACCAACGACTCTTCGGCAACTTGCCGCTGATCGAGTTCAAGAAGGATGAGCATCCGAATGTGCGCCCACCGATGCATGAGGCTCATCGGCAGAAAATGTTTATGGGCAAGAACGTCGCTGATCCGGTGCAGGGATTGTGGACCGTCAAGAGCGAGCAACCACTCGTCGATGCGGACCAGTTGCTCGGTCGTTTTTTGCCGATCGCGTTTCGTCGACCGGTCTCGGACGACGTGCGCAAGGTTTATGTCGGACTCGTCGATGAACGCTTGAAAGCCGGTGACTGCTTCGAGACGGCGATGAAGTGGGCCTACCGTTCGGCACTGTGCTCGCCAGATTTTTTGTTTCACGTCGAAGAACCGCAGCGGTCTTCTTCTCTCCCTACCCCTCTCCCCCAAGAGGCGAGCAGGATGTTGATAGACGACTACGCGCTCGCGAGCCGTCTGTCGTACTTCCTCTGGAATTCCTTGCCAGACGACCGCCTCTTCGAACTTGCGGCGACGAACAAGCTGCACGAGCCCGAAGTGCTCAAGACCGAAGTCGAACGACTGCTGAAGCACCCAAAGTCGCAACGCTTTGTCGAGGATTTCTTGGGCCAGTGGCTGAAGTTGAAACTCATCGCCGCGACGGACCCGGATAAAAAGCTGTATCCCGAGTTCAACATCTATTTGCAGGACTCGATGGTGGCCGAAACTCGCGCGTTCTTCCGCGAACTGCTTGATCAGAACCTTAGCGCGAGCCATCTCATCAAGTCCGACTTCGCGATGCTTAACGAGAAGTTGGCAGTGCATTATGGCCTCGACGGCGTGACTGGTTCGCAGATTCGCCGCGTTCCGTTGCCTGCACACTCGCCGCGTGGTGCGTTCTTGACGCAAGCCTCGGTGCTAAAAATTACCGCCAACGGCACGACAACCTCACCAGTGCCGCGCGGTGCGTTCGTGATGGACCGCTTGCTTGGTCAACCGCCCGAACTCCCGCCTGCCAATGTCGCGGCCGTCGAACCTGACGTGCGCGGAGCAACGACCATTCGCGAGCAACTGGCTAAGCATCGCGACAACCCCGGCTGTGCTGGCTGTCATGCGAGGTTCGACCCACCTGGCTTCGCTCTTGAGGCCTTTGACGTTATCGGCGGCCAACGCGATCGCTATCGCTCGATTGGTGACGGTGATGCTCCGCTGCGAGGCAAGATTGATCCATTCATCGGCCTAAGCTTCAAGCTCGGCAAACCCGTTGATTCCACGGGCAACTTGGTTGATGGGAGAGCGTTTAAGGACATCCTCGAATTTCAAACGTTGGTCGCGTCTGATGCCGGTCGCTTGCTGATGAATCTCGCGCAGCGACTGACGGTCTACTCCACGGGACGCCCGACAACCTTCAGCGACCGCGACACACTGCAGGCTGTGGTGACTCGCACCCAACAGCAAGGCGGCGGAGTCCGCACACTCATTCACGAAGTCGTACAAAGCCCGTTGTTTCAAACGCGGTAATTCATCTGACACGATTGTCACGCCAGCGCGCATGTCAGACGGATCGCAGAAAACAGTCGCACTGCATGTGAGCCGCGGGCGCTAGCTGCGGGCCTTGGTCGCCCGACGCTAGCGCGTTCGGCTCACGTCGGAGTATCAGACGATCACTGCGGCAAATCGATGTGCCGAACGCTAAGGCTTGCCAGATCCACGACCGCAACACTGGGGACCGCGACGCGTTCGATGGCTCCTGGATTGAGAACCAACGTCTGGCCGACCGTCTCGATCGACCGCTGATGAGTATGCCCTGAGCACACCATCTGGAACTGCTGCGATGCGATGGCTTGCTGCCACTGCCTGAAGTCGTCGCCGTGCAACAAGGCGATCCGGCGTTGGGCCCACGTCACTTCGCCATAGCGGCCATGACAGACATGCCCGGCCACTTCCATACACTCGCGAAGGGTACGTTGTTCATAGTCGGTATTGCCGAAGACGAAGTGCGTCTCCCAGCGATCAAAAAGTTCGACGACGAATCGCGAGCCGATGTCTCCACAATGAAGCACACGCTCGACACCTTCGGCGAGGAAGATGTCGATGGCTGAGCGCGTGCGTTCGATTCGATCGTGTGTGTCACTGATGACGCCAATCCGCATGAGGGCCGCCGCTGATGTCGTGGGGCACGTTTTCAACGTACCCATTTCCCTTGAAAAGAAGCACGTTGAAAACGTGCTCCACAAAGCAATCACAGCTCCAAATCGAATTCCGAGACTCACGCCCCTGCGGCGACTTCCGCAGAATTCTTCCGTCCGCGCCCGATCATCGCGATGAGCACCACTCCGAGGCTCAAGATCGCTGCTCCTGCCCAATACGGCTGCGCGACTCGAATGTCATCGAACAAACTCATGCCGATCACTGGTCCGATGATGCGAGCGAGCGCCGACATGCTCTGAGCCACTCCAAGGTACTCACCCTGCTTGTTGTCGGGAGTTCTCAACGAGACCAACGCGAACAACGACGGCGTCATCGTCGAGTAACCCACGACGAGCACGGCCATCGCCGCATAGAGATTCCAAAGCGGGCCATTGATGTGCTTGTCGACAATGGCTTTCGCTTCGACGGTGTCAGCGATGACTAGCCGGCTCGCGGGTTTCTTCACATCGGGCGTCGGCGTTTCAACATCAACAACAGACTTTGCATCAGCCGTCTTCATCAAGCCCTGCTCCGTGAGTTCAGTTCGGGCCTTCGCCCAGGCTTGAGCACACGAGTCCGACGTCGTGCCGACAATGCCCATTCCGATCATCATCACAACAGCACCGACGAGCCCGAGCACATGCGGAGCAACTCGTTTCGAAAGCGGTCGCACAATGCCGCCATTGGTCAGCGACAGCACAAAGCCGACGTAGGCGAAAACATAGAAGTTTTGCCGATCGGCTAACCCCAGTGCGCGAGTCAGCAAGCCAAGCGTCGTTTCGAACTGCCCGAACGCGACCGTCGTCAGAAACATCGTCAGCAAGACGAGTCCCAATCCTGGATGTCGAAACGCATCGAGCAACTGCCCGACTTTGAATCCGCCTTCCGCGCGGCTCGATTCAGGACGCAGCGACTCGGGCAACTTGAAGAGCGCCCACACAAACGCGAGGCCCGACAACGCCGAAGCGAGATAGCCCGCTCCGGGACTCGGCGGGGCATTGAGATCGCTCGAGACAAAGATCGCTCCGAGCAACGGCCCGAACGTGAAGCCGATGCCAAACGCCGCTCCGACGAGCGCCATCCCCTTCGTGCGTTCCGCCGCTCCGGTCACGTCGGCGATATAGGCTTGAGCTGTCGGAATTGTTGCACCGCAAATCCCCGCTCCGATGCGCGAGACCAACAACCAAGTGAGCGGCGCGATTCCGAACAACGCTCCGTCTTTGCCCATCGCCGTGATGAGTCCAAACATGGCATAGAAGGCCGTTGACCCCAACAACCCGACGAGCAGCACCGGTCGCCTGCCAATGCGATCCGAGAGTCGTCCCCAAGCCGGCGCGAACAAAAACTGCATCGCCGAAAACGACGCCATCAGCACCACCAGCATCGGGCGACTGGCCTCAAACGCCTTCGCATACCGAGCCATCAACGGCAAGACGATGCCAAACCCGAGCAGGTCAATGAACACCGTCACAAAGATAATGAGCAAAGCACTCTTAGAAGGTTTCGTCGCTGGTTCGTTCACAGTCGGCAGTCGTTCTGATGAGGAGTGATGTTGTGAGTCAGCACACAGACAAAAGGCCGAGCGAGTGTCGGCACGCTCGGCCCTAAAGTCGATTCATCGGGATGTGTGATGACGGAATTGCGCGAGCTAACCACGCACGTACCACCATGCGACCACTGCGAGTAGTGGGAAGAGCACGAACATGATGACGGCGGTCGTCAGTGTTGATCGCGAGCTATCGGGCCAACGTCCCATGAGTGTCTCCTGTCGACTTCGGCTTCGAACCGTGGGGCACGTTTTCAACGTGCCCGTGACGTGACGCGGACTGAGGCCCACAACCGAAAGACGCGCCCTCTCTCTTCGTTCGACAATGACGCGCCCATAACTCGTTACTAGGAGTCTGTCCGAGTAGTCGTAGCATGGACTTCCAGTCCGTGCGGATTGAATCTGCTCGAACGAGTGTGAACCCCATGTTGCGCGGCACGGGATGGAATCCCATGCTACTCAGACACACTCCTAGGCACGTTGGAAACGTGCCCCACGAAAGGCATCCTAACCCTGCTTCGTATCGTCTTCTGGATTCGCGCTGCTCTCGGGATCGAACCATTCGGGCTTGAATTCGATGCGGCGACGTTGCGTCATCGCGATGTTCGAAGTCAGCGCCATGATCGCATCCGCCATCGCGACGGGGCCAGTGCAGCGCAGCGACTTCGCTTCCTCGGGATTGCGAATGCAAAACGCGAGGTGCTCCATTTCCTCGGTGTAGCCTCGGCTGACTTTCGCATGCACGCCCGCCGCATTGGCGGCGTTGGCGGACGGAGCCAAGCTCGGGCTCGCTTGCAGCACGGGCTCGTCGTTGCCTTCGCTGATGACGTGCAGACGTTGCTCGGGACCGCCGCCGCCGGTTGTTGGGCTCGCCTCTTTGAAGAGCAATGCTTCTTGCTCTTCGACCATCAGCAACGTGCCTCGGCTACCGAAGACCGTCTCGCCGTAGGGCTCGAAGCGGTTCGTGTTAATCGACGAGTACGTCACGATCACGATGTCGTCCGGCGAGTACACAACCGGCTTGCCATCGCGCACCACAATTTTTCCGGCATCGTCGCGCTCGTAGTAATGAGCACCGGGGAATTCGAACGTCGTGTAGACGTGATCGAAGATCTCACGGTTGTCTTCCTGCTTGTCCTTCGAGCCAACGCCCTTCACGCCGTAGAAGTTGCGTCCGCCGTAGCCGCTGACGGCCAGTGGCTTCACCTTGCCTAAGAAGATGCTCGACGCATCGAGCTGGTGGCTGCCGAGTTCCGCCATCAAGCCGCCACCGGTCTCGTTGTAGAGCCGCCAGTCGATGAGCTGCCGCAAGTCTTTGTAGCCGAACTTAGGCAAGTCGTACTTCCCATGATCAAGCGCATCACGATCGACCTTTGGAGTCTGATCGGGATACTTGCGCCAGCTATCACGACCAGGAAAGCTGTTGTTGCGATGCCACTGGGCTCGAATGAACTTGATGTCGCCGAGCAGGCCGCGACGGATGAGGTCATTGGCGTTGTCATACAGCACCGAATAATGCCGCTGATGCCCAACCGTCAGCAGCTTTCCGGTCTCCTTCTGAGCTTTGATCATCTCTTTGCACTGAGCGATGGTCTTGGCCATCAACTTCTCGCAGAGGACATGCTTGCCAGCCCGCAGCGCGTCGATAGTCACTTGCATGTGTTGATTAAGTGGGACGGCGATCACGACGGCTTCAATGTCTTTATCGGCCAGTAACTCGTGATGGTTCTCGTACCGCTTGATCTTCTTGCACTTCGCTTCGCCGAGCTTCTTGATAAGCCCGACGCGATGCTCGTTGCCGTCGCCGACAAAGGCTCGTTCGCGGTTCGATGGTCGCAGATCAGAGATTGCGACGATGTCCATATACTCGGGCGGATGCTGAGTCAGCAGCACGCTGCCTTCGTCTCCGCAGCCAATCCAACCAACGCGGACGGGCTCGCCTTTGAGTTTGTCATACGAGAAGTAAGTTGCGCCCAAACCGGTCGTCGCGGCGGCGGCACCTTTCAAGAACGAGCGGCGATTCAAACCGACCGCGTCGTTGAAATTGTCTTTGCCGATCTGCTTCTGCTCGGGAGTGAGGTGAAGTGGCATGATGGAGTCCTCGTTAGAGATGAACCGCAGGATGCTGCACGGTGCGAGCGGCGCGGTGGGTGATGAAGGAGAGTTGGTGTTTCGTGTGTTGTTTAGGTGGCCGGGGTTGGTGTGGGAGCAGCGGTTTCACACGTTCCACCGCAGCAAGTTTTCTTGCGGCAGCAGAAGCGGAACAGCAAGGCGTCGAGCCCAAACCATTGTCCCGTTGGAAGCGCGGCAACGACAAGCAGGCCAATCGCTTCAATGACGTTTTTGTTGATGATGAAGCTGTGCTCAGGACCAGGGGCTTCAGGGACTCCGGGCCATGGCGGCATTGGCAAGTAGAACATGATGAGCATGAACGCTCCCGCCGCTGCTGCTGGTCGCGTCAACAGGCCGAAGATCAAGCAGATGCCAATCGCGGTCAGCCCCACGATGGTTTGGTTGTTGATCGAGTCGACAGGACTGGGCATCGTGACCGCACCGAGTTGCCGCTGATCGAGCGATAACAACTTGCCGGCGTCTTCCTTCAAACTCGCTTCCATGGCCCGAATGGGTCCAACGACTTTTGTCTTGAGTTCCTGCAACTCGCTGTATTGCCGCTTGAGATGCTCGTGATTGAAGTCTTGTTTCGCACTCGCAAGGTTGCGGTTATAGCGCTCGACCTGAGCCTTATAGAGTTCGATGTCGCCCATGCGGTGCTCGTCGACGGTGCCTTGCTGCTCGGCATTTGTCACTCCCGCACGGTCTGGGTCACCGAGTAACGAGGCTTTGAGTTGTTGCTTGTAGGCCAGTTTCGTAGTCGCTCGCTTGTAGAGATCGACGACCGCCTTGCGATACGCAACTGCTGCGGCGTCGTTGCCCGGAGTCAGCTTGATCAGTGCTTCACGCTCGGTGGGCAACATTCGCAGGTCGCCCGAGCAACTCAGTCGCTTCGCTTTCGCGTCGTATTTCACGACTTTCGCAAGCGAACCTTTGATCTCTACGCCGGCCGGCAGCGCAGCGAGTTCGACTTTGAACTCGCTGGGGCCGTCGAGCAGTTCGTTAAGTCGCGCGACCTGCTTTTCATCGAGTTGATAATGGGCGACGAAGCGCTCGCGCCAGGCATCCCACTTGGCCGACATCTTGTCGACGTCGAGCCACGCGAGGTCGTCCGGGTCGCCGGTCATGTTGCGGAAGTGATCGCGAAACGGCCCAGCGGCGTTCTTAAGATAACCTTCGGAGGTCCACGGTTTGGCGGTCGACAACGAGTCGATCTTCCACAGTCCTTCGTAGAGGAACTGCCAACCGATCGAGATCCGCAACAGGACAATCAAAAGGACCGCCGCGGTCGGTAAGCGGTACGAGTTACTACTCACTCAAATTCTCCCAAAGGGGCATCAAAGTTAGTGGAGACTCCGTTCCGACCCGTCCGTAGTGACTCCGTCACGACGAGTCTTCCACCGAGTCCCGATCCTCAAGCGACCATCAACCCCGAGCGACTGACGCTCGCCCTGAGGACTCTTCACAACAGAGGGGCTTTGGTTTGAGGGACGCTCGCGACTGAGTCACCAGCGACAATGGTCAGGAATAAATCCCAACCTATGGCGGGATCGCACCCGAGGGCACGATGTTCGAGGAAGGTGCGAAAAAAAGCTGATCTGCGGGGATGCCACAATTCACCGGTTCGAGGACGCGGCCTGCTCGGGGGCATGGCACGAGCAAGGCTTTGATCGCGGGGCGATTCTGGCAAAGGATTCGAGCCTTTTCGAGTCCCATGACGAAAAACGCTGTCGAGAGCGCATCGGCCTCGGCAGATGTGGGCGCGAGCACAGTCGCTTGCAGCAGCGAGTCCGCCGGCCAACCCGTGCGGGGATCCAAAATGTGCCCGTAACGCCGCCCTTGCCACCGGAAGAACTGCACCGAGTTGCCACTCGTGCCCATTGCTTCGTCTTTGAGCAGAACCGTCGCGAGCTGCTCCTCGGGGAATAGCGGATTACGAATACCGACCGGCCAACCGCCTTGCCCGTAATGATCTCCTGCCGCGAGCACGCTGCTGTGCCCGCCATGCAGGAGCCAATTCGCGATTTGATTGTCTCGCAACACGGCGGCGGTTTGATCGAGCGCGAATCCTTTGCCAATCGCGTTGAGCTGCAATTCGATGCCAGGTCGCGTGAAACGCACGAGGCGAGGCTCTGACGGCTGGCCATCCTCTGGTATTTCTCTCTCCCCTCGTCCTTCAGGAGAGAGGGGCCAGGAGAACAAGACATTTGAGTAGCCCGTCAGTGCCTTCGCTGCATCAATTTCGTCCTGAGTCGGAATCCGATGCTCCGCGCGCGCTTGCCGCCATACTCGGACCAGCGGCATCGCCGTCGGATCGAACGCCCCGTCCGTCTCGCGAGCAAGCTGTAGCGCCAATTGCAGCACGTCAAACAGCACAGGATCGACATCGACGTCTTCCATCGCCGCGCGGCGATTGAGATCGATCAGCGGACTGTGCTCGCGATAGACCGTCATCAAGTCTTCCATGCGATGCACGACATCGAGCGCATCGGACGCATGCCAAGTTTCGACGGAGCGATGCGGCCCGGCATTGAGCATAACATGAAACTCGCAAGCCATTGCCCGCGTGCTGAGTTTCACCAGCGGCCCAGACACCGGAGTCGGTCGCAACTCCGCCGCATCCAGAACGGCGTCACCCAGCGCGCGAGCCTGCTGTTCGACCTCCGTTTTGAGGCTGCGGCCCGTCAAGAACTCGCGACGATTCGCGTGAGGTTGCTCGGTCACCAGTGAGACTCTTCCTGAAGACAGTCAGTCGATAATTCTAGGCTCTACGACAAGCCGTAGAATTTCACGGCGTTGTCGTGAAACAGTTTTCGTTGGAACGACTCGGACCGGCCTGCGACGATCGTTTTGAGCGCCTTGAGCCAACCGCCGAATGGAGCGGTCAGCGTGCAAACTGGCCAATCGCCGGCAAACATCACGCGGTTCTCGCCGAACGTGTCCATGCAATAGTTCGTATTGGGAGCCAGGTCGTGCGGGGTCCATGACGCTGGATTCGCGGTCACGATGATCCCCGAGATCTTGCAGACGACATTGGGGCGCGCGGCGAGTTCTTTGATGCCCTTTTCCCAGCTGGCTCGCAGCGCGGCGTCTGTGTTTTGGACGCTCAAGTTGCCGCAGTGATCGAGCACAAAACGCGTCTGCGGGCATTGATCGACGAGCTTCACGGCATCGAGGAGTTCACCCGGTCGCATGCAGAGGTCAAAGCACAAACCGAGTTCACCGAGCAGCTTGACGTTGTCGACGAATTGCTGTTGCAGGCACATGCCCGGCTGCCGGTCCGCGTCATGCAGCACCGTGCGAACGCCTTTGATGAACTTGCTCTTGGCGAATCGCTCGGCATAAGCCTTAAAGCGAGCGGCTTGCGGCGAGCCTCCAATGACCGCGCCTTTCAGCGGATTGTCGCCGCGTTGGCATAGCTCAATCACGTACTCGGCCTCGCCGACTTGATGATCTTCAGCAACGTTGACCTCCATGTAGACTGCTTTCGAGACGTTGCTGCCTCGCGACGCTTCGAGATAGTCGGACATCACGAAGTTGTGATTGATCTTTTGCACGCCGTCCCCCACCAACCACGGCAGCTTGAATTTGCTCAAATCCCACAAGTGCAAGTGAGTGTCGCAAACAGGCAGTGTTGATTGATCCACTTTTTGATCTCCGGCAAGCAGCTCAGAAGTTGATGTCAGCGCACCTGCAGCGAGTGCAGCGGCGGAAGCGGTTACGAAATCACGTCGAGTCAGAGCAGTCATGTCGGCGTTCCTTGAGCTTCGATCAGACGGGACGGAAAAGAGCGGAGAGCGTACTTTTGCCCCGCGGAGCTTTGTAGGCTCCGCGCTCCCCGCCCCATTCCCGCCTCTCTTATGAGTTTGATCATGTTGCGATCCTGCCTTGCCATCAGCCTCGTACTTGCGGTGCTGCCTGCTTTCAGTGACGACCGCGAGATCTTCTTTGAAACCAAGATTCGCCCGGTGCTTGTCAGCAAGTGCTTCAAGTGTCACGGCGGTGAGAAAGTCAGCAGCGGTCTGCGAGTCGACTCGCGCGATGCATTGCTCAAAGGCGGAGACAGTGGCGCGGCGATCGTCGCGAATCAGCCCGAAGGCAGTCAGCTCTATCTTGTGCTGACACATACGGGTGACTTCAAGATGCCTCCCGATAAGAAGCTGCCGGACGAAGTCCTCGCCGACTTCCAGAGGTGGATTCGCGAAGGCGCAGTTTGGCCGCAGCCCAAAGGTGGTAAAGACATCTCCTTCGAAGCCGGTCGGCATTGGTCGTTTCGCGCGGTGCAGAAGTCTGCGTTGCCGACCGTGAAACAAGTCGACTGGCTGCGAACTCCCGTCGATGCTTTCGTGCTGAGTCAGCTTGAGGCCGCCCAACTCACACCATCGGCAAGGGCTGACCGAGCCACGCTGATCCGGCGACTCAAGTTCGATTTGCTCGGCTTGCCACCGTCTTATGAAGAGACGCACGAGTTCGTCGCCGATCCGGCTCCGCATGCTTACGAGCAACTCGTCGAGCGTTACCTCGCCTCGCCGCAGTACGGCGAACGCTGGGCTCGCTATTGGCTCGACGTCGCGCGATATGCCGACACGAAGGGCTATGTCTTTCAAGAGGATCGCAACTATCCGTCGGCATTCGCGTATCGCGATTGGGTGGTGAAGAGTCTCAATGCCGACCTGCCTTACAACGAGTTTCTCATGCGGCAACTTGCGGCAGATATCCTGGTGAAAGAGGACGGACTTGATCGCAGCGAACTCGCGGCGATGGGCTTCCTGACGCTCGGTCGCCGCTTCCTTAACAACATTCACGACATCATCGACGATCGCCTGGATGTCGCCATTCGGGGCACGATGGGCATCACGATTGGATGTGCTCGATGCCACGATCATAAGTTCGATCCGGTCCCGGCCGCTGACTACTACTCGCTCTATGGAGTCTTCGCGTCCTCACGCGAAGAAAAGGATGTGCCGAACGCGATGCCGCTGGCCGAGAACGACAAGCCAACTCAGCCGTATGTGTTCTTGCGTGGACAAGCCGGGAATCGCGGTCCTCATGTGCCGCGTCAGTTTTTGGAGGTCGTCGCGGGCAAGGATCGCAAGCCGTTCGAAAAAGGGAGTGGTCGACGAGAACTCGCGGCGGCGATTGCGAGTGAGACGAATCCACTCACTCCGCGCGTCATCGTGAATCGTGTCTGGCGCGAGCATTTCCACACGCCGCTGGTGCGATCGACGAGCGACTTCGGACTACGCGCCGAACCGCCGACGCATCCGGAATTGCTCGACTCGCTCGCGACGACGTTGATCGAATCTGGTTGGTCGCTGAAGGCTCTGCATCGGCAGATCGCGCTGTCGAATACCTATCAACAACAGAGCAATGACGATCCGGCTAAACGCACGATCGATTCCGAGAACCGTTTGCTCTGGCGCATGAATCGAAGCCGCCTGAATCTCGAAGCCATGCGCGATGCGATTCTGGCAACGACCGGCTCACTCGATGTGCAACAAGGCGGCAAATCAATCGACATCACGCCCAGCGGCGCGCCGCGCCGTCGTTCAATCTACGCCTTCATCGATCGTCAGAACTTGCCGCAGTTCTTTCGAACCTTCGACTTCGCCGGACCGGATACGCACAGCCCCGGTCGCTTCGAGACCTCGGTGCCGCAGCAAACTCTTTATCTGCGCAATAGCGGCTTGATGCGCGATGAAGTCCAGCGATTGGCCGCCGCGCTGCCAGAGAGTTCGCTCGAAAAACGGGTGCTCGCGCTCTATCGCCGCGTCCTCAATCGTGAACCTCAAGGCGACGAGATGACAGCCGCCGTCGATTTCGTTCGCAGCGGCACAACCGATTCACCAACGACAACTCCTGCAGTTTGGAGTTACGGCTATGGCGAGTGGGACGAATCTCGCAATCAACTCAAGAGCTTCACACCGTTGCCGCACTTTACTGGCGATAAGTGGCAAGGTGGGGCTCAACTTCCCGATGCGGGTTTGGGTTGGGCCTTGTGGCATGCCAAGGGAGGACATCCTGGCAACCGACAACATGCGGTGGTGCTACGTTGGGTAGCTCCGCGCGATGTCTTGATTCGAGCCGCTGGCAAGCTGACACATCCCTCCAAAGAGGGCGACGGCGTGCGCGCGACGGTGCTGCTCAATGGTCAACAGAAACTTGGACAATGGACGGCCAAGGCTTCGTCGACAGAGACCGGTACAGTGCCAGTGCCCGTCACTGCGGGGACCGTTGTGGACTTTGTTGTGGACTGCCGCGAGCACGAAACCAACGACTCGTTTCAATGGACTCCGCGTCTCGAAGAAGTGGGGTTTGGGAGTCAGCGTTGGGATGCGGCGTTGCAGTTCCGAGGCCCGCTTCCCACGGGTCTGGGAGTCTGGGCGCAGCTTGCTCAAGTGCTGTTGTTATCCAACGAGTTTCAGTTTGTGGATTAGGCCGCCGCGACCAACTCGATCGTGATGATTGGCCAGGCCTGTTCTCCCTCGCCCCTTTGGGGAGAAGGACCAAGGGTGAGGGGCTGCAAGTATCAGCGGAGTGCCACTAAGCCGGTTGAATAACATGTGAAGCACGATTTTATCGTGCTCGAAATTCAGCGAATTCGGTGACGTTGAAAACGTCCCCCACGAAATTCAACAAGCTACGAAGCCGCTCACTCATCGCACTTCGTTCTTTTGAGGCGAGGGGACCAAGACGATCACGCTCGGTACCGGATGCCCACAACGCTGAAACTCCTTGCTCGTGCATAACACACTCCGCGCGACATTTGCTACAACGCTCTGCGTTTCAACCTTTCCCCGCTCCTGCCACTGGATGGTTATGGCTAAGCAATGGAGATTCCCGCCGCTTGATGAGTCCATCGTGCGGCAACTGAGCGCGGAGTTGCGCCTTCCAACGTTATTGGCGCAGGTGCTGGCAGCACGCGGTTTTCAAAGCGGTCAGCAAGCCAACTCATTTCTCTCCGCCAAGCTGACCGACTTGCATGACCCGGACTCGCTGCCGGGTGTGCTCACGGCGGTCGAGCGAATCGTGGCGGCGATCGCGGCCGAGCGACGCATCACGATCTATGGCGACTATGACGTTGATGGCGTGACGTCGACATCGATCTTGTGGCATTGTTTGCAACTGCTCGGCGCCAAGGTTGACTACTACATCCCGCATCGGATGGAAGAGGGCTATGGACTCAATTGCGATGCACTGCGATCGCTGCATGAAGAGGATCCGAGCCGCCTGGTTGTGACTGTCGACTGTGGCATCACGAGCGTGAAGGAAGCCGCGCTCGCTCAAGAACTCGGGCTCGAACTGATCATCACTGATCATCACCAGTTTGATGAGACGCTGCCCGCCGCCGTGCTTGTACATCCGCGGTTGCCCGGCACGAGCTATCCGTTTGGCGAACTGTGTGGAGCTGGCGTCGCGTTTAAGCTCGCGTGGGGGCTTTGCAAGCGGTTAGGTGATGGCGGCCGCGCATCGCCGCGCATGAAAGATTTTCTACTGTCTGCTGTGGGACTCGCGGCGATCGGTACGGTCGCGGACGTCGTACCGTTGCTCGGCGAGAATCGCATCCTTGTCCGCTATGGCCTCGTCAGCTTGACCGAACGTGCTTCGCGCGGACTCAAAGCGCTCATGAAGGTGTGCTCGCTCGATGAACGACAGGTGTTGCAAGCCGAAGACATCGGATTCGCGCTCGCTCCGCGCATCAATGCCGCCGGACGTTTGGGGCAAGCTCGGTTGGCGGTTGAATTACTCACGACCGAAGACGCTGCCCGCGCAGTCTCGCTCGCCGACTATCTCCAAGAACTCAATAAGAATCGGCAAACCGTCGAGCGACGCATTCTTAAACAAGCCAAAGAAATGGTGGCCGAGAATCCTGAATGGCAAGCCGCTCCGTCGCTCGTGCTGGCAGATAAAGAATGGCATCCCGGCGTGATTGGCATTGTGGCCAGTCGCGTTGCCGAGCATTTTCAAAAGCCGACAGTGCTCATCTCGTTGCACCGCGAGGACAATATCGGGCAAGGCTCGTGCCGCACGTTCGCGGGCTTTGATCTGCATCGTGGCTTGCATGCTTGCCGTGAGCACCTTGTCACTTTCGGCGGCCATAAGGCTGCTGCTGGTTTGAAAGTCGATGCCAAACACATCGACGCCTTCCGCGCCGCGTTGGCAGAGCACGTGGGCAATCATCATGTCGTTGTCGAACGAGACCTTGAAGTAGCGATCGACGCCGAAGTACGCCTGGCGGATCTCACGCACGATGCCGTGACGAAGATCGAACAACTCGGTCCGTTCGGATCCGAGCACCGTCGTCCGGTCTTCGCGGCTTCGCGCGTTGACGTGGTCGGCAAGCCTGGTCGTATGGGTGAGGGCGAGCGGCACTTGTCGCTGCAACTCAAACATTACGGCAAGACGATGCGCGCGATTGCATTCGGGCAAGGTGAGTGGGCTGACGAAATCGCCGCAGTCGGTGGTCCCATCTCGATCTGCTTTGCTCCGACGATCAACCGTTTCCGAGGTGAAGAGCGCGTCGAGATGCAGTTGATCGACTGGAAACCGGATGAGAAGCCGGCCACTGTGACTTAAAATGTTGGGAAGTCGCAGGTGCCTCATCTGTGGCTCATCCGGTCTTCCCCACGAGGTCCGTCATGCTTGCTGTTATCTCGTTTTCGAGTCTGCATTGGCTTGTGCCGGCGCTGTTGCTGGTTGGGTCGAGCGCGGTGTTGGCCTCTTGGAGTTACGCTGCTGTCGATGCGCGCGAGCGACTCAAACGGCAAGCGCTCGCTCTTAAACTTGTCGCGTTGGGACTGCTCGCGGTGTGTCTCATCGAGCCTGTGTGGAGTGGTGTGCAAGCGAAGCCGCATTCCAATCATTTCATCGTGCTCGCGGATAACAGTCAGAGTTTGAATGTTCGACTCGCTCAAGACAAAGACGCTCCGACATTGGCGGAGCAATTCCGAACGCTCGTCGATGCCCAGCAACCGCAGCATTGGATCGAACGGCTGGCTCAAGATTTCTCGCTACACACAGCGACCTTCGATCGGCGATTGCGACCGGCGAGCGAACTCGCGCGGCTCGAACACAACGGTGAGCAATCCGCGCTCCAGGCGGCTTGGGCGAGTCTCGCGCAACGCTTTCAAGGTCAGCCGGTCGGCGGCGTGCTGCTCTTGAGCGACGGCCAGCCAACCGATGTGACGTTGGCCGATCTCGACGCTCATGCGGCTGAGTGGAAAAAGCTAGGCCCGTGCTATCCGATCATCGTCGAAGAACCGACAGCCCGACCGGATCTTGCCGTGGGTGCAGTGTCGGTCAGCGAGACGTCGTTCGAGGATGCTCCGGTCACGGTGACTTGCGAGGTGCGCGCGAGCGGTTTGAAACAGACGTCGAACGTATCGGTCGCATGCCAGTTAATCGGAACCGATAGCACGGTGCTCGAAGATCAGACGCAATCGCTGACGGACGACGAGCACGCGGTCTTCCGTTTTCAGGTGAAGCCCAGTGTTGCCGGATTGTCGTTCTATGCCATTGAGGCGGTACTCGTGGGAGCACGGGACGGAGTCACGCCACCAGATGAAGTGACGCTGGTCAATAACCGCCGATTGGTGCAGATCAATCGCGGGGCCGAAAAGCATCGCGTGCTGTATGTCTCGGGCCGACCGAATTGGGAGTTCAAGTTCTTGCGACGAGCCGTCGAGGATGATTCGCAGATCGATCTCGTGGGAATGATCCGCATTGCGAAGCGTGAAGCGAAGTTCGACTTTCGAGGCCGTGACGGACAATCGAGCAACGCGCTGTTTCGCGGCTTCAAGAAAGACAGTGACGAAGAGACCGAACGCTTTGATGAAGCGGTTATTGTGCGGCTCAATACCAAGTCGCCGGATGAACTGCGCGCCGGGTTTCCGAAGGAAGCGAAGGATCTCTTCGGCTTTGAAGCGGTGGTGTTGGACGACATCGAGGCGAGTTTCTTCACCCACGATCAGTTGGCGTTGCTTGGACGATTCGTGAGCGAGCGCGGCGGCGGATTACTGATGCTCGGTGGAGCAGACTCGTTTGGGCATGGTGGCTATGAACGCAGTCCAGTTGCGGATGCGCTGCCGGTTTATCTCGATCGTGCCAAGCCGCCTCCAGAAGACTCAGCCTTGCGGCTGACTCTGACGCGTGAAGGCTGGCTGCAAACTTGGACACGGCTGCGATCAACCGAAGCCGACGAACAAACGCGCTTGCAGCAAGTGGCCTCGTTCAAAGCCCTGAACTCCGTGCGCGGTATTAAACCCGGCGCGGCGGTGCTCTCGACGGTGACCGATGGCAGCGGCACTCATTGGCCAGCGTTGGTCACTCAGCAGTATGGCCGAGGTCATGTCGGTAGCTTACTGATCGGCGATCTGTGGCGTTCACAAATCAAAGCGACTGAAGAGACGCGCGGAGACCTCGCAAAGTCCTGGCGGCAAACAGTGCGCTGGCTGATTTCTGATGTGCCGCAACGCCTGCAAGTCTCGACGGAACCCGCACCGGACTTCGCGGCGGATGCCGTGCGAGTCCGTATCAAAGCAGTCGATCCGGAATACCGACCGCTCGACAACGCGCGCGTCAAAGTGACGTGCTCGGGGCCATTGTTGGTCTCGGCGGATGAAGCTGCTCCCACCACTCCTTCGGAGACCGTGCTGACTGCCGAAGCTGCCTCCGATGAACCCGGCGTCTACTCGACATTGTTCGTGCCGCGCGGCGTGGGTGGTTGGAAATTGTCGGTCACGGCCACTGACGGTGAGGGCGAGGATCTTCCGTCCTCGGAAGTCGGTTGGATTCACGATCCGCTCGTCTCCGAATTCCAAACGATCGGTAACAATCGCGCTTTCTTAGAGAAGCTGGCATCCGTCACCGGCGGCCGACTCGTCCCTGCCGCAGACATCGAGTCGTTCGTCAGCGGCTTGCGCCATCAGCCGATGCCTGTCACCGAGGCATGGACGATGCCATTGTGGGACCATCCGCTTGTCTTCGCCTGCGTGCTGGCCTGCCTACTCGGCGAATGGGCCCTACGCCGCATGGCGGGGATGGCGTGAGCGGGGGACTTTTCTATTTGCACTGCGGTGATCTTTTACCGCAGTACAAAAGTAAGAAGGCATCCGGTAAGCCACTCGTTTGGGTCGACGAGGTCACTCACTTTGGAGGCAGCATGAGACGTGCTCTCTTTTTGGTTTTGCTGGTCGCTGCGGTGACTTCAACGCGGTCGGTTCACGCTCAGGACAAGATCAAGTTCAGTCGCGATGTGCTGCCGATCCTTTCGGACAATTGCTTCGCTTGTCATGGACCGGATGCCAATAAGCGGCAAGGGGGTCTGCGGCTTGATGAGGCTCAGGCAGCGCTTAAGGCGGGTGAGTCCGGGAAGCTCGCTGTCGTGCCGAAGGATGCGAAGGCCAGTGAATTGGTGAAGCGCATCCTCAGCAGCAATCCCGATGAGGTCATGCCGCCGCCGAGTTCTCGAAAGCAACTGACGGCGGGGCAGAAGGAATTGTTACAGCGCTGGATCGAGCAAGGCGCCAACTTCGAGAAGCATTGGGCGTTCGTCGCTCCGACAAAGCCCGAAGTGCCGCAGCCGAAGACTCAGAAGTGGGCTCGTACTCCGGTCGATCAATTCTTGCTCGCACGATTGGAGAAGGAAGGGCTCGCACCGCGTCCTGATGCGAATAAGGCGACCCTCATTCGCCGAGTGGCGTTTTCACTGACGGGGTTGCCGCCGACTCCTCAAGAGGTCGCACAGTTCGAAGCCGATGCGTCGAGCGATGCCTATGAGAAGATGGTCGATCGGTATCTCAGCTCGCCGCGCTATGGCGAAGAGATGGCGCGACATTGGCTCGATGTCGCGCGGTATGCCGACACGCACGGACTGCATCTCGATAACGAGCGTGAAATGTGGGCCTATCGCGACTGGGTCGTGCGGGCTTTCAATCGCAATCTGCCGTTCGATCAATTCACGATCGAGCAATTGGCCGGCGACCTCTTGCCGAACCCGACGACCGAGCAGCTCATTGCGACGGGCTTCAATCGCTGCAACGTCACAACGAGCGAAGGCGGTTCGATCGAGGCCGAGTTCCTCTATCGCTACGCCGTCGATCGCGCGAGCACGACGATCGGCACATGGATGGGACTGACCGGCGGCTGCGCGGTTTGTCATGACCACAAATACGACCCGCTGACGATGAAGGATTTCTATTCGTTCTATGCCTTCTTCTATTCGTCGGCAGATCCGGCGATGGATCGCAACATCCGCAACACCAATCCCTTCATGTCGCTCGCGACAGACGAGCAGAAGAAGCTGATTGCAGATCTGAAGATGGCAGAAGGCAAAGCGAAGCATGCTCTCGATGAAGCGGCGAAAAAGGCGGAGTACGTCGACCCGGCAATCCGAGACATGCAGCCGGTCGTCGAGCACGTTGAGGACGTGCTGCTGGATGACGTCTTCCCGCTCGGAGCGGCGGTGAAGTCGACGTCACGCAATGCCGCCACATGGAGCATCGCGGCGAGTGATGAAGTACCGCTCGGCAAGCGATCGCTCAGGCAGGCTTATGGTTCGACGTACTCGGACCGCGTTGAGAACTTCTCGATCACCTATCCGGTCGGGGCGAAAGCGACGATCAGCGTTGCGGCACGAGTCGATGCGCATGAGCCGCCGCAGGCCATCATGTTGGAACTCAATACGAGTGTCGGCGTGCGTCGCGCGATTTGGGGCGATGCTCAGCAGCTCGGAACGGGCGAAGTTGGAAAGCCCGAGCGACTGCGAATCGGAGATCTTCCGCCCGGCGGCAAGTGGACTCGGCTCGAGATCGCAGGCGAGCAACTGGGACTCAAAGGCGGCGAGTCGATCAAAGGTTTTGTGCTCGCTCAAAAGGGCGGCGTTGTGAACTGGGACGCGCTCACGGTTGCAGGCGATGTTGCTCGGGGAGACGACCCGCGCGCCTCATTCAAAGTTTGGTGGCGAAGTCGCGCGGGTCAGGACTCGCCGGGAGTGCCGGGCGACTTAGCAGCGGCGCTCAAAGGCGGTCCGGAAGGCAAAGCGAACGACGATGTGACGGCGCGGTTGCAGGCGTTCTTCCTCGCGTATGTCGCGCGGCCGAGTCGCGGCGGCTTCCAGCCTGTCGGCACTGGTACTGACGCGAAGGCTGCGGGTGAAGAACGACAGGCTGGAAGCCTATCCCACTTGCGCGGCGTCTATGAGCACGCGGTGGCCGAGCGAGCGACGCTCGAAGACAGCATCCCCGGCACGTTCATCTTCAAGGATCTCGAAAAGCCGCGCGATGCCTTCGTCATGCTGCGCGGGCAGTACGACAAGCCGGGTGAGAAAGTCGAACCGCGCGTGCCCGTTGCGTTTGGGACGCTCAAGCTGGATGACGCGGCGCGACGTCCGAATCGGCTCGACCTCGCGAAGTGGTTGCTGTCACCCGAGCAACCTTTGACCGCGCGCGTGACGGTCAATCGCTTCTGGCAGCAGATCTTCGGCACAGGACTCGTCAAGACGAGCGATGACTTCGGGGCTCAGGGCGAAGTGCCGACGCATCCCGAGTTGTTGGATTGGCTCGCACAGCACTACCGCGAGTCCGGTTGGGATACGAAGGCGTTCGTCAAGCTGCTGCTGACGTCGTCGGCATTTCGGCAAGACAACCGCGTGCTGTCAGAAACATTACAGCGAGATCCGCAAAACCGGTTGCTCGCGCGAGCGGCTCGATTCCGACTCGATGCCGAACAGATTCGAGACAACGCGCTGTTCGTGAGCGGACTCTTGAATCTCGATGTCGGAGGTCGCGGAGCGTTGCCGTATCAGCCGGCCAACATTTGGGAGCCGGTCGGGTACTCGGACAGCAACACACGCTTCTACATCCAAGATCACGGAGCGGCCCTTTATCGCCGCAGCATCTATTGCTTCCTCAAGCGGACTGCTCCGCCGCCTTTCATGAGCAACTTCGACGGCCCGAATCGCGAGCAACTGTGTGCTCGGCGCGAGCGAAGCAACACTCCCTTGCAGGCACTGCAATTGATGAATGACGTGCAGCACTTCGAAGCCGCACGAGCCTTCGCCGAACGCATCGTTGCTGAAGGCGGAACGACTCCTGATGCGCGGATCGCTTTCGCTTATCGAGCGGTCGTTTCGCGAGCACCTCAAGCCGACGAGCTGGCCATCGTGAAGGCTGCGTTCGAGCAATACCTCTCGCGGTTCCAAAAGGATGAAGCGGCAGCAGCCAAGGTCGTGAAGGTCGGCGAAGCACCGCTGAAGTCAAAGGCCCCTGCGAGCGAACTCGCGGCATATACGCTCGTCGCGAATTTGATTTTGAACCTCGATGAGACCGTCGTGCGGAACTGATCTTGCTTGTCATGCAACTGGGCGAGGATCACTCTGTAGTCCTGATTCAAACCCATACTTGCCCCCGCCGTGAAGGAATGTTGATCGTGATGAGTCGAACGATGCTCAAGCGCAGTCTGATCGCCGGTGTGTTTTCCTGGTTAGCGGTCTCTGTTCAGGCGAGGGATGAGTGGCCGCAATTCCGAGGCCCGGACGGGACAGGGCACTCCAAAGCCACAGGCGTGGCGAAGACATGGGGCGAAGACAAGAACATCCGTTGGAAGGCGGCGATTCCTGGCAAAGGGCATTCGTCACCAATCATTTCAGACAATCAGATTTGGTTGACAACGGCAGTTGAAGTTCCGCTAACGGCTGATGCGAAGGCCGCCAAGTTGGCAAAGATTCCGAACTCCAAGGGACTTGAACTCGCAGGCAGTTTGTCTTTGCGAGCGGTTTGCATGGATCGGCAGACCGGTGGCATCGTGCAGAACTTGGAACTGCTCACCATCCCTGAAGCCGAGCCCATTCATTCGCTCAACAGTTATGCCTCGCCGACACCCGTGTTCGAGAACGGTCGACTCTATTGCCACTTTGGGACTTATGGCACGGTCGCTCTGGATACCACGACAGGCCAGGTTCTGTGGAAGAACCAAGAGCATCGCATCGAGCATCAAAATGGCCCTGGTGCGTCGCCTGTCCTGACCGGCGATGTGCTCGTCATCAACTTCGATGGCACCGATAAGCAGTACGTCGCCGCCATTGACAAAGCGACTGGCAAAACCGCTTGGACGACTCAACGCAGCGGTAAGCTTGATGAGCGACCAGATTTGAAGAAGGCGTATTGCACGTCAGTCGTTGTCGAAGATCCAACAACCGGCACGCAAGTCATCTCGCCAGGAGCGAATTGGGTCTATGGCTATGATCCGAAGACCGGCAAAGAATTGTGGCGTGCAAGCTATGGGCAACTGGGCTTCTCGACCGTGCCACGTCCCATCGTGGGGCATGGGATGGTTTATGTCGCGACCAGCTTCATGAAGTCGCGGTTGTTGGCTGTGAAGCTCGGGGGGCAAGGCGACGTGACCGAATCGCATGTCGCCTGGAAGTCAGATCGGCAAGTGCCTCAAAAGCCGTCGCTGCTGTTGGTGGGCGATGAGCTGTATTTCGTGAGTGACGGCGGTGTGGCGACGTGCCTCAACGCAAAGACGGGTGAGGAGCACTGGTCGCAGCGCATGTCCGGTTCTTATTCAGCGTCACCGCTGTACGTGGATGGCCGCATTTACTTTTTTAGCCAAGACGGCAAAGCGACGGTGATCGCACCGGGTAAGGAATACCAAGAACTGGCCGTGAATCAGCTCAGCGGAGGCTTCATGGCCTCGCCGGCCGTGGCCGGGAAGGCGTTGTTTTTGAGGACCGAATCACATCTCTATCGTATCGAAGAATAATCCGAACTGGGTGTGCGGGGGCGGGTCGCTTGCGCTGCGCCCTTCGAATCAAAGTTGACTGCTGCAACCTGCCTGAGTTGCGACGGTTGCGGGCTGTCAACGTGCTACCGCATTTTGCGAAACCATTCGCTCGTTTTGATTCTTGATGGTGTGCGTTGGCGTTAGTCTCTTCGCCTCGCTCCGAGGCCATTGCTGGAACGCGATGTCGCCTCACCGTCCCCATCAAGAAGACGCTCAAGGATGAATCCAGTTTCTCACTACGTTTCTGATCCTTCGCTCGCATCCACCGTGATGCCGGGAGCGGCGCGCGTCGACAACACCGACGGTCAGCTTGAATTCTTAAAGACGACAACCTCGGTGAGTTGGCGTGTCGAGTATCAACTCATCAAGCGCCTGGGGGCTGGCGGTCAAGGCGTCGTCTACTTGGCGGAGAAAGGTGGCGCAGAAGGGCTCGTATTGCCGGTGTCGCTGAAGTTCTTCTCGCCTGACCGATACAAGGATCACGGAGTTTACGTCGAGGACATGGGGCGGGTCGCACGCATCGCCAGTAAAGTGGCGATGATTCAGCAAGACCACATTCTCGATGTGCATAACTTTGTCGACTTCGATGGCATTCGCGTGATGGTTATGGAGTGGGTCGATGGCTTCGATCTCGACTACCTCACGGCGGCCAAGACCTATGCGCGATTGCGAGGCGATGTGCCGACGGATCGTTGGGACTATCTCAACAATGTTGTCGTGACGATGGGCAACCAGAAAGGACGCTTGCAACCGGGCGTCGCGATTTCGGTGGTGAGCGAGTGTTTGTCGGCGCTGGCGTCACTGCACCGCAACGGGATCATCCATGGCGACGTCAAGCCCGCCAACATCATGTTGAAGCGCACGGGCAGCGCGAAAATCATCGATATCGGCTCGGCGTGCGAGAACGACGACCTGCGTGGGCTTCGTCCGTTTACGCCGCAATACGCCGCGCCGGAAGTGCTCGAAAAAGGGATTGTCACTCCACTCTCGGACCTAGCGAGCTTGGGGTATGTGCTGGTCGAAATGCTCTCGGGCCAGTCTCCGTTTGAAGGCATTAAAGACTACGCCCCGCTGATCCGGGCCAAGCAGAACTTTGCTGCTGAGTTGCCGCATGTGTTGCCGCTCGAAATTCAACAAAGCAAGTCGTTGATGGAGTTGGTGACAGGCCTTGTTTCGCCCGAACCCGAGATGCGCCGCCGTATGGAAGAAGCCGCAGACGAACTCCAGTTGTGTGCCGCCGAGTTTCAAAAAGAACTCGTCGCGGGCAATCTCGCGAGCCAGTACGACATGGAAATTCGGCTGTGGCTGGACGACTTGGCCGCCTGAAGTGTGAGCTGCTGAGATGAGCAGACTCCAGTTTTGCGGTTCGAAGATTCTCGGGTGGAACTTGGGAACAACTGCGCGCAGAGCTACGTTCCGTACCAGCTCGTGCTGCCAGCGCTTCGAGGCAGTCATTCTTTGGATCCAGCCAGGAGACCTCTCATGAGTACCACTTGGAAAACTCCCGCCGTGCGCCAGACCAAGATGTTGATCAACGGCAAATGGTGTGACTCGCGCAGCGGTAAGACTTTTGCGACTATCAATCCTGTGACGGAAGAAGTCATCGCTGAAGTGGCAGAGGGTGACATCGGCGACGTCGATGCCGCCGTGAAAGCGGCGCGGGCGGCGTTTGATTCAGGCCCGTGGTCCAAGATGGATGCCCGCGATCGTGGCCGTCTGATGAATAAGCTTGCCGATTTGATGGAAGCGAATCTCGAAGAACTCGCAGCACTGGAGACGCTCGATAACGGCAAGCCACTCCGAGATGCTCGCGCGGCAGACCTTCCCCTCTCGATTGACTGTATTCGTTATTACGCTGGTTGGGCGGACAAGCTGGTGGGCGAGACGATTCCCATTCGCGGCAACTATTTCTGCTACACACGCCGCGAACCAGTTGGGGTCGCGGGGCAAATCATTCCGTGGAACTTTCCGCTGCTCATGGCTGCTTGGAAGTGGGGGCCAGCACTCGCTGCTGGTTGCACTCTGGTCATGAAACCTGCGGAACAGACTCCGCTATCGTGCTTGCGATTGGCGGAGCTTGCCCAAGAAGCCGGGTTCCCCGATGGAGTCATCAACGTCGTGCCCGGTTTTGGAGCGACCGGAGCGGCGCTCGTGAAACATCCAGGTGTCGACAAGATTGCTTTCACCGGCCATTACGAGACCGCTCAAAAAATCATGGTCGATGCCGCCACCACGCTGAAACGACTGACATTCGAACTCGGCGGCAAGAGCCCCAATGTGGTTTTTGCGGATGCAGACCTTGACGCCGCTGTTGCTGGTGCGGAGTTCGGACTCTTCTTCAATCAGGGACAGTGTTGCTGCGCTGGCTCACGGTTGTTCGTCGAGGAACAAGTCCATGAGCAGTTCGTCGAGAAAGTGGTAGCTCGTGCGAAGCAACGGAAACTCGGCAACCCCTTCGATTTGGAAACGACTCAAGGCCCACAAGTCGACGCCGATCAGTTCCACAAGATCATGTCCTACATCGACAAGGGTAAGTCAGAGGGCGCTCAATGCCTGACCGGCGGCACGCGCTTCGGCAATAAAGGGTTCTTTATTGAGCCAACGGTGTTCGACAACGTTACTGACGAGATGTCGATTGCACGCGACGAGATCTTCGGCCCTGTGATGAGCATTCTGCCGTTCAAAAATGTTGAGGACATCGTCGATCGCGCAAACAGCACCTATTACGGCTTGGCGGCCGCCGTGTGGACGCGAGACGTGCAGAAGGCACATCGCTTCGCGGCAGGCGTTCGCGCCGGCACCGTGTGGGTCAACTGCTACGACGTCTTTGATGCCGCAGCACCTTTCGGTGGTTTCAAAATGAGCGGCATCGGTCGCGAGTTAGGGGCCGCCGGTCTCGCAAACTACACCGAGCTAAAGACCGTGACCATGAATCTTGGGTAACACCGCGCTGAGCAACCCTCTATTCAATGAATCGAGAGAGCTACGAATGCGGGCGATGCGCATTCTACTATTGCGGCAGTGGCTCAATTCTAACGCAACAGGCCCTCGCGCAAGAACAACTCGCGTGAGGGCCTGTAAAAGCGGAGAGAGAGGGATTCGAACCCTCGGTAACGGTTGCCCGCTACGCCGATTTAGCAAACCGGTGCAATCGGCCACTCTGCCATCTCTCCGGGTCTGAGACCGAGCGGGACTATAATTGCGAGTCAATCGAAAGCAAGCCGTGCAAGAATGGCACATTCACTCATGCCTGAAGGGGTTATTCGGTCTTCTAAGCGGGCTCCCGGTGACGCTTGTTGTGGGCGCAGTTGGACGGACAGGAACTCATCGAGCCTCATAAGCTGGTTATCCACTTGGTTTCGGATAGAGCGATTTGGCTCCGACGTTTCACGCTGCGCGACACGTGGCGTCATTTGCGTTACCGCCGCTGGAAGGGAGTCGGTGCTGAGATGCTGCCCAGCACAGGCGACTCACGAATGAGTTTCAGCAGGGAAGCTGCGCGACTGAGTCAATGGCTCGAAATCGCAGATATCGTTGCTCGCAAATGTCGTGACACACGAACAGCCGGTATGGATCTCCGAGTTCACCGACAGGAAATTCCGAGATTCTTACAAACGAAAAGGAGCCGTTCTCGTCGTAACCTAGAATTGGTGGAAGCACTCAAGGTCATCGAGTTCTTGCCAACTCGTCCTAAATGGCACAGTCATTGCCTTTGGCCTAAAGTGACCGCCTCGATCTTCTGTCGTTCAACTCTTTCTAGGTACGCAATATGTGCAGCAACGTCTTGCACTGTTGGCACTTGCTAGCATCAATCAGATCGCTCGTCTTTGGACTCGTGGCACTCGTCACTTTGTTGGCTCAACCGGCCAGCTCAGTTTGGGCACAGGATGGGACAAAGTCGAATGCCGTTGTTCCAACTCAGCCCCCGGCAGGGGAGGAAACTCGGAAGGACGGTAGTCAAAATTGGGAGCGGCTCATTTATTTGCCGTATCGCAATCTCAAAGACGTCTTCGAGAAGCACGGATCGACCGTCTTCATGCCGTATGCCGAGTACCTCAAGAAGTGGCAGGACGGCGAGAAGCCCGACGCGAAGAGCGTTGAGGCCGTCATCACGGAGGCGCATTACGTCGGCACGGCGGAGAAGTCGCTCTTGCGGATTAAGGCGACACTCAAAGTGAAGGTGCTCGGCAAAGCATGGGTTGAGGTGCCCGTGAAGTTCGGAGCTGCGGCGGTCGGGAAGTTGACCGCTCAGAAGGACGGCGATGTGCTGCTGATGGGGACCGGTAATGGTTCTTACAAGCTGCTCTTCGGTTCGACGGGGGATCATCAGCTTGAACTCGAATTGGCGGCGCCGATTCAGACTTCGCCCGACGGACGCCGCGCGGACTTCGAAGTGCCGCCGGTAGCAATTACTACTTTTGAACTCGCGGTGCCCGAAGCCGATCAGACGGTCGAACTCGTCCCGCAAGTGGTGTCGCTGCCCATTGAGACGAAGGGCAAAGAGACCCGCATCAAAGCCAATCTCGGATCGACGACGAAGGTCTCGGCCAGTTGGCATGCTCGGACCAGTCAGAAGCCCGAGATGGACTTGCTGACGGCGGTCACGAATCTGCAACGAGTCACCTTTCGCGACGGGCTCGTGCATACCGACGCGCTGCTGTCTTACGAAGTGTTGCGCGGCGAGTTGACCGAAGCGTCGCTCGTTGTGCCGGTCGGGCAGCGAGTGCTCGGCGTGACTTCGAACGATGCGAAGATCCGTAGTTGGAAAGCAGAGCCCGGCGAGAAGAAGCAGACGGTGCGCGTCGAGTTCCTCAATCCGGTCAAAGGGCATGCGAACCTCGAAGTGCACACCGAGCGCGAGTTCGGTGAGGACGCCGTCAATGTGCTCGGTCGAGCGGATGACGGCGCGGTACTCGGCATTCATTCGAGCGATGCGGTGCGCGAGTCCGGGCAGATCGTCGTCGCGAAGAGCGCGGATCTTGATGTCACGTTCGAGACCGTGCGCGGGTTGTCGCGGATCGATCAAGCGGAAGTCGCGGCGGCTCTGAAGCAAGACGGCACGACGGCGTTCAAGTTCTATGGAGCGAACGCGCTGCTGAGTGTGAAAGCAAAGCCCGTTGAGCCGAGGCTGCTCGTCGAAGCGTCGACGTACTCGTTCGAGATTCATGAGGACGAAGTGAAGCTGCGCGGCGACGTGCTTTACGACGTGACTCGCGCGGGCGTCTTCGAGGTGAAATTTCAATTACCCAACATGCTCAACATCGACCGCGTCAACGTCACGAACGGCGCGGTGCTGAGAGAGTTTCATGTCGAGGGCGAGAATCCTCGCACGTTGCGCGTGACCTTTGCGAAACGCACGGCGGCAGAGACGAAGCTGTCGGTTGAATTACATGGGCATCTCAAGTTCGCTGAAGCCAATGAAATGGTCGAACTGTCGATGCCGCTGCCGGAACCGCTCGGTGTTGAGCGAGAGAATGGCAATGTCTTCGTGCAGGCTTCGGACTCTGTCGAAGTTATTACAGATCCGACGTCGGTGCAGGGGGCTCAGCCGCTGCCGCTTGAGCAACAAGTTGTGCAAGTCGCGGCGGGACTACGGCTCGCGTCCGCATGGCAGTTCAATCGTCGGCCCGTTGCGATCCCGGTGAAGACGGTGCGTAAGCCGACTCGGCTGACGGCGAACTCGGCGACGACGATCACCATCAAAGAAGAGACGACGGAAGTCGCGACCGAACTGCAATACATCGTGCAGTACGCGGGGCTCGATACGTTCCGCTTCTCGGTGCCCGAGTCCGTTGCGGGCGACGTGCAGATTGTGTCGCTCGAATCCGCGCCGCTGCCGCCGATCAAACAAAAGGTCCGCGATAAAGAAGCGGTCAATGGATGGGTCGGATGGACGATCACCCTGCAACGCGAAGTGACCGGCACCTATCGCTTCAAAGTGACTTACGACTTGAAGCCGAAGTCGCTCGGCGGTGAGCAGAAGGCAGATGGGCAGATTGCAGATGGCAAAGACGGAGCGAAGGCAGATGCGAAGAAGGAAGCGGCTGCTCCGAAGGTCGAGTCCGACAAGAACCGCGTGCTGCAATCGGTCGTGCAAGTGGCGCGCGTGCTCGGGCTTGAGGGCACGGATGCGAAGCGCCGCGAAGTGCCGCTGTCGTCGATCTATGGCGAAGTGGTGATCGACAAATCGCGGGCTCTCGCCATTGATGCGAAGAAGCTGGATGACGGACTCGAAGCGATCGACGTTCGCGAGCTGACGTTGTTGCCGCAGTCGGGAGCGCAGGCTTATCGCTACTACCGGCAACCGGCGGCGGTGAAGGTCGATGCTCGCAAGTACGACATTCAAGAAGTTGTCGAGACCGTTGTGATGCGGTCGCTCGTTGAAGTCGTTGCTCGCAAGGACGTGAAGGCGAGCTATCGCTGTCGCTATTGGCTGAAGTCGAGCGAACGGCAACGACTGCGGATTGATGTGCCGATCGGGTCCGAGTTGCTCGGCGTCTTCATCGACGGCAAGCAGGTCAATCCCGAGAACAACACCGAGCGCCGCGACGACGATCAGAAGGCCGCATGGGACTCGTACTTCCTCAATGTCTCGCGCACGAAGCCGTCGGACGAACCGTTCTCGATCACGTTGCAGATGCAGACTCCGGTCGGCGAGCGCAACAAGACGCCGTTCGAACAATCGTCGGGCGGGCTCACGTTGCGGTTGCCTCAGATTGGCGGAGTGGATGTCGGCGGGGTTGCGGTGCAGCAGACGCAAACGGTCGTTTGGGTGCCGAACAAATTCGATCTCGTCGGCGAGCCGGAAGGCTTTGTGGCCGAGTCGACCTTCGTGCTCGAAGACGTGCTCTTCCTGCGACGTTATCAGCCGCGCGATTACTTCAACTTCGAGTCATGGGTTGCCGTGCCTTCAACGGGCATCATCGACTTCCCGCAAGAGGGCACGAAGTTCCGCTACAGCAATTTGGGCGGAGCAAAGGATCTCGTCGTGACGTTCGCCAGTCGCCCGTTCCATACATGGCTCTTCAGCGGAGTCGCGGTCGCGCTCGGGTTGCTGCTCATTAAGTGGAGTTGGGATCGCAAGGGCGCGTTGCTGCTGATCGCGGCGTTTGTGGCCGCGTGCTACTCGATCAGTCATCCCGGATGGGTGCTCGTCATCATCGGAGCGGCTCGTTACGGGCTCGCGGTGATGATCGGCATTTGGGTCTTGCAGTCGCTCTTCGGAGCCCGCGCGAAAGTCGTTGAAGCACCGGTCGAAGCCCCGCGCAGCACACCATGGAGCGAAGGCATGCCCCCGGCCTGCGTGCCTCCGCCGGGAGTGTTCGACGATCTGCGACGCGAGTTCGGGAAGTAGATCCTTCAACTTGGAGTGCGGCGATTCATCGCCGCTTTGAGCGGTACTCCGCTCCTTTCGAGCAGCATGCAAGAGCTCGAAAGCCAAAACGGTGAAGAGCAAATCTCGGCGTGAATGAAGGCGGCTTTGCCGCACGAAACGCAAAGAACAGTTGAAGCCAAAAGACAAAGGCGGCTGCGCCGCAAAGCGGTGATGAATCACCGCACTCCAAGGTGAAGGCATCATGTTGAGATCACTTCTACTTATTGCCGCGATGTTGCTGACGCTCGGGAGTGCGAGTGCTCAGGAGTCGAAGCGGCTTGTTGAACGGCAGACGTTTATTCCTGTTGAGGATCTCGATGTTGTCATCGCGCGGGATCAGGCGGGCGTGCTGCTTTCGAAGACTGAGTTTCAGAAGCTCTATGACGCGGCGAAGAAGAATGCCGACCTGCAACCAAAATTACCGGCTGTCGTCACTGCTACCGGAGCCGAGTACAGCGCGAAGATTGATGGAGATCATCTCGTCATTCATGCGACGGTCCGCGTGCAGCAGTTTGCGAATGGATGGGTCGAACTGCCGCTCAACTTCGGCAACCTGTCGGTGCTTAGCGCGAGCGTGAATGGGCAGCCGGCGAAGCTCGGGCGCCGGGTGTTCGTCGATGTGCCGCAGCCTCAGCAGCCGACTCAAGGCAAGCAGGTTGATGCTCAGCAAAAGGGCGGATTGGCGCAGCAGCAACTCGTGCTGTTTCACAATCAACCCGGTGCGGCGACGTTGAAGCTCGAACTCTCGACGGTGCTGGATTCGGTCGGCGGCGACAAGTTCGCTCGGTTCGAGTTGATGGAGGCGCCGGCGGCGGTGCTCAGTGTCGACGTCGCGGCCAATCGCACGTTGAAGTGGTTCGGACGCACGCTCGATCGTCCGACTGCCGCCGATCAACCGGCGACGTATCAAATTCCCGTCGGCGGGCAGCGGAATGTCTTGCTGCTCTTCACCGGCAATCAGACGCAGCAGTCAACGGATTCACTGACGTTCGCGACGACGGGCTATGGCGTGCGCGTCGCTCCGGGCGAAGTTGTTTGGGAAGCGCAGACCCGCTTGCAGGTCTTCGGCACTCCGCTCACGACGTTGCAATGCGTTGTGCCGCGCTCGCTCGAAATCACCGATGTCTCGTCGACGGGACTCGAAGCATGGACCCTCGAAGACAATAAGGACGACCCGCAAGCGACCTTGATCACACTGAGCTATCGGCAGCCGATCGACGCAGCCCGCGACATCGTCTTTAAGGGGGTAATGAATACTCCAGTCGGGCAAAGTTGGGCCGTGCCGCAGATTGTGATTCGCAAAGTGACGTCGCATATCGGTCGCTGTGTTGTGACTCATCCGGCGGGCGTGCGATTGCGATTGATCGAAGCAACGGGAGCACGAGCGGCGGCGAGCGAGCACGCGGCGACGCTCACATTCGACTTGTGGCGCGAAGCGTTTCGGCTCGTCTTAGAGACTCAGCCGCATCAGCGCGAGGTGCTTGCAACAACTGCGACGTCGGTCGATCTGACGGCTCGCGGCGTTGACGTTTATCTGACCGTCTCATTGGAGACGTTGTTTGCTCCGCTGTTTGAAGCCGATGTGCGACTGCCGGCCGAGTGGGTCGTGCAGAGCATGACGCTCGACGGCAAGCCGATTCAGTGGCAAGCGGCAGCGAAGGAAGCCGGATGGGACGATTTGCGGATCAACTTGCCTCAGCCGGTTCAGCCGGGAAGCGGCATCGGATTGATCATCACCGCGCGGCGCACGATGGAATCATGGCCCGTCGATGCGGAGCCCATTGAATTCAAATTGCCGACGTTTCAGTTGCCTCAAGCAGCGACGGTTGAAGGCACGCTGACGTTGAAGGCCGAGGACGATCTCGATGTCGCCTTCGATGCGCTGACGGGACTCGATCCGGCGGCGACTCCGACAGCGGGGGCTCGCTCGGCGTTTGCGTATCAAGACACATCGTTCGAGGGCACGGTCAAAGTCTCGCGCCGCCCGTCGCGGATGTCGGCTCAGACGACGACCTATAGCCGACTCGATCGCGAAGTTTGGAACTCGCACCTTGAGGCGTTGATCGAGATCACCGGCGGCGGCTTGCGCGAGTTGCAGGTCAAGCTGCCCGATTCCGTCGGCGACGACATTCGCTTTGAAGTCGTTGAAGGCAACGTCGGCATTTCGGAGCAAGTGGCGGATGATCCCGCTGACAAAGCTCGGTTGTGGACGTTGCGATTGGACCGTCGCTATCGAGGTGTCCTGAAAATGGCAGTCGATGTCTCGCAGCCGCGCAAGGATGACAAGAGCTTCACAGTTCCCGCGATGACGTTGCCTCAAGCCGAGCGATTGAATGGCTTCATCGGGATCGAAGGCGCGGCGGATCAGCAACTCACGATCGACGCGACGGACGGAGCGAAGAAGTCGCTCGCGGAAGTTGATCCGATCGACTTGCCGGTGTGCCATTATCAGCCTCAGCAGCGCATCGTGGCCGGGTATCGATTCTTACAGCCGGGTTATGTTGTGACGCTCGGTGAAGAGCGGTTCGACAAGCTCGCGGTGCCGACGGCGATTTGTCGAGGCGCCACTTACGAGTCAGTCCTCAGTCGCACCGGCGAGTTGCAGCATCGAGCCGAATACCGCTTTGTCGCCGTGACCGCGCAAGCACTGACGCTGACTCTGCCGAGCAACGGAGTCGGTGAAGCAGAGCTATGGGCCGTGCAACTCGACGGTCAGCCGGTTGAAGTGCGCCGCAGAGAGGACTCGTTTAACCGCAAGCCTCTGGCGAGCGCGAACGCGCAACCCTCGAACTCCGATGCGCCATCCGACCGTGCTGCACGCGCTCCCCAGAGGGTCGCGGTTAAACAGCTCAGCTACTTGATCCCGCTGCCGCGCGACAAAGCGCCGGATGCGGAGCGTCGTTTGACGCTCTTCTATCGCGGAGTGATCGACCCATTGCAGACGGCTCAGCGCTGGCGCGAGCAGCCGCCGGTGTTGTCCGTCGTGCAGAGCGAAGGGGCCGAGCAACCGCTTGAAGTGCTCAATCAAAGCTGGCGCGTGCATTACGCGAGCGACTCGATGATCACCGACAGCGACGGACTGTTTGAGCCGCTGAGTGAATTGGACTCGCAGAGCTTGCTGGGCGACTTGCGTCAGAGCTTCACGGGGATGAGCCCGCAGTCGTTGTTCAACAGCGGCTCGTATCTCTTCGGAGCGACGCTGCTAGCCGTCGTGATCGCGGCCTTGTTGCGACGTCACGGAGTGAGCAAGTTCGGCTGCGCGGCGGCAGTGCTTGCGATCCCGGTCGTGCTCGTTGCGCTGCTGCTGCCGAGCGTGCAATCAGCTCGGAGCTACAAGTCGGGCTACGCTCTCAGCGGCGGGGCCGACGCGAAGTACGCGCCGACGTCAGCACCGATGGCAGGAGGCCGCTATGGCTTCAATGACGATATGGATGAAGGCGATTGCAAGATCATCGAGTACGTCGATGTGTGCGGCAAAGACGACCCGGCGACGGGAGCGGACGAAGGCGAGATGCCTGCGCCGCAAGTGGCATTGGGGGCGGTCGTACCTCAAGCAGTTGCCGCAACCGAAGCGGCTCCGACAGCGGATGCACTGCGTATCGACGACATGAAGAAGGAACTCGCGCAGATGGAAGCGAAGCCGGCGGATGGGCCGCTTCCGCCGCGAGCGGGCGACGCTCGCAAGGAGATGCCGCACGATGGCGCGAAGCCAAACGAAGATGACTTGAATGCACTCGGTGGATTTGAAATGGCAGCCGTCGGTAACGGGCCTCCTATTGAAGCTCCCGCCAAGCAAGAGCAACCGAAGATGAAGCGTCGCGTCGCCCGTCGCTCGTCCGGCGGCAAAGAGTCGGGGTTGCTGTCGCTCTCACTGAGCCTCGAAGTCCCGGCCAATTCGATGACGAAAGATTTCTCGTACTACGGTCATCAACCGGTCGACTCGGGCATTGGGCTCGATCTGCACTGGCAGGACCGCAAGGGCGGCGATGCCTGGCGCTGGTGTTTGGTCACGGGGCTCGCAATGGCCGCATGGCTGACGATCAAAGTCGCCGCACGCTGGCGCGGGTTGCTGGCAGTGCTCGGCATCACGTTGCCCTTAGGGCTCGTCGCCGTGACGCCGCCGGCATGTCATGTCGTGCTCGACGGTTTGTTCCTCGGCTCGCTCTTAGCTGCCTGCGTTTGGGGCGGTCGAGCGTTGCTGCAACACGAAATCGAATGGTGCAAGAAGTTCCTCTGCAAACGAGCGGCTCAAGTCGCGGCGCTGTTGTGTGTCGCTTTCGTTACATCGTCTGCGAATGCGCAACCTCAGCCCAATGCCGCGCCGATGGGCGCGAGTCCGAAGGTCGTCAAAGCGCCGGAAGTTGACGGTTCAAAGACGATCGTTGTGCCGGTCGAGGACGCGAAGGACCCGACGAAGGCCGAGCGGGTCTTGCTGTCGCATAAGTTGTTCTTCGATTTGTGGAACCTCGCGCATCCCGACAAGCAGGTGCTGGCTCCGGCGAGCGTTGAGGGGCTCGTTGCTTCGGCTCGGTATGACGTGCAGGTGCGGGCGAAGACGGAGCAAGTCGGAGCAGCGGCGCTCGTGAAGGCGGCGCTCGTGCTGCAGAACTTTCGAGACGGGCAAATTGTGCTCTCACTGCCGTTCGATGGGATCGCGCTGACGGGTGCGAAGCTCGACGGGCAAGCGGCGGCGTTGCGAGTGCGCCAAGTAGGATGGGATTCTATCCCGTCCGGCATTTCGAACGGGCCGGGAGGTGCGGGGACGCCGAATGCCAATAAGGACGCCGGAGCGGCGAAAGGCGGGAAGACGCACGGGATGGAATCCCATGCTACGGCTACGGTGCTCGATGTTGTGCTCGATAAGACCGGCACCCATCAGCTTGAGCTTGAGTTCGCGATCGCCGCTCAGGAAGACGGTGCTGTAGGACAATTTACATTGCCGCAGTTCCCCGCTCCGTCGGGCACGGTTGTGTTCAAGCTGCCTCAGCCGACGTTGCAGGTTCGCGTGAATGGTTCGACGAGTGCTTATCGCCGGCTCGAACAAGAGGGCGCGGCCTTTGTCGCGATCCCTGTCGGAAACAATCAGCCGCTGACCGTTGCTTGGCGCCCGCCGCAACAGCAAGCCGCTGTCAACGCGATCGTGAATGTGGACTCGACGACCGGCGTGCTCGTCGATGCGTCGGGCATCAGTCACTCGACTCGCATGACGATTCGCGTGCCGCAAGGGACGCTCGCCGATGCCTCGTTCGAGTTGCCGAAAGGCGTGCTGCTGCAACGCATCGCCGGTCCGCATCTCTCCGGTTGGGAGATGGCCGGTGATGCCAATAACCGCCGCGTGCGCGTCTTCTTCAATCCGCCCATCAGCGACGCGACCGACTTACAGTTCCAATTGTTTCAAGAGCAGCTTGTCGGCGACGACGCGGTCGGGCTCACGCTGAGTGCCGTCAGGCCGCTCGAAGTGACGCGCGAATCCGGTTTGATCGGCGTGCTCGCGACCGAGGACTTTTCGATCCGCAGTCAGCAAGAGACCGGCATGCGGCGCGTCGAGATCAGCAACGCCGGGCAGTTCGGCGATCTCATGCAGAAGCAACCGGCAGCAACCGCGCGGCTCGGCTTCGGGTTCTCGACAAGACCCGCGACGGCTCAAGTGCAGGTCGCTCGGCAAGCAGCGGAGTCTGTAGCAACGGCTACACATGCCGTGAAGGTGACGCGCCGCAAGGTGCTCGCCGCGAGCAAGTTCGATTTCGAATTCCGCCGCGCGGCGCGTCCGTCGATCTCGCTCAAGTTGCCCGAGCAGTATCGACCGTCGGACGTGCAGGCGACGTCGATGGCCGACTGGTTCCTGACTCCGGGCGACGGCACGAACCCGCGCACGCTCACGATCGAGTTCACTCAACCGCTGACCGGTCGGGCTCAAGTGGTGATGCAGGGCTATCACGTGAAGGGCCCTGATGATGGGCTCGTCGAAGTGGTCGTCCCGCAACCGCTCGAAGTGGCGACGCAAACAACGAGTGCCGCCGTTTGGTTCGATGCCGCGTATGCCGCGACGTTGCCGCAAGCGGATGGATGGAAGCTCGTCGCAACGAACGTGCTGCCGCCGCAATTGCTCGGCAAACAATCAACTCCGCCGCAGTTCGCGCTGACGTCAACGTCGCTCGACGTTCCGACGCTCGGGTTTGATCTCGTGATCTCGCAACCGCGACTGGCTGCTGACAGCGTCGTCATCACGACGGTCACGGACACGACGGTCGAGTACTCATTGGCGCTGAAGTGGAAGATCTCGAACGCCGCTGCCGACACGTTTTGGTTCACGACGCCGCTGTGGCTGAAGGATCGACTCACGGTCAAAGGCGCGGGGCTGCGTGATGTGAAGAGCGTCGAAGTTGACGGCGTCTTGCAATGGACCATCACGCTCTGGGACGCAGTGCCGTCGGAGTACTTCGCACTCGCAGTCGCAACGCTGCCGCCCGCCAGCAAGCGCGTCGAGACGCCTGCTGTCAGCTTCCAGCAACCGACACTCGATGAGGTCGGGAACGTCGGCAAGCTCGCAGCACTGAGCACTCAGCGGCAGTTCGCGATGCTCGTCAATCAATCGCAGTTGCAGTTGCGACCGACGCATGCCGACGACGTCGAGACCGTCACTCACGAAGACATCCCGATCGTCATCAACAAAGAATTACAGCAGCAAGCTGCCGAGACGCTCCGCATCCGTGACGGCTCGAAGCTGCCCGCATGGGATGTCAGGAAGCTCGAACAACAAGCGGGTGCTCCGGCTTCGGTGAATCTCGCAGACCTCTCGATCGTGCTCGCGGCTGACGGCACTTGGCGCGGGCAAGCCGAATACACGATCCGCAATCGACGTCGACAGTTCCTTGCGGTCCGCATGCCGGAGAAGTCGCGGCTGCTGTCGGTGTTTGTGTCAGAGGCTCCGTCGCGAGCGGTGCAAACGAAGATCGCGATCAGTAGAGGAGCGCCGCTGCAAGGTCCGGCTGAGATGCCGAACAACGCAGCGACAAAGAAGGGCGACTCGGCGATCGTGCAACTCATCCCGCTGCCGAAGTCGAATGCGTCCGACTTGTCGTTCAAAGTGAAGCTCGTGTACTCGGGCGAGTTGCCCTCGCGCTTACCGCGCGGAGTCTTCCCGCTGAGCCTCGATGTCGACTTGCCCGCGCCGGATGTGATCACTCAGCAAGAGAGTCCCGAGTACGGCATCCCCGTCGCGAAGACTGTTTGGCATGTGTTCGTGCCGAAGGGCATCGACGCGATGCTGATCGACGACGGCGTGCGAACGAACGTGACTCCGACGGATCGCGGCGAAGTCGACGCCTACATCGCCAGCAACATGATCCGCGATGGCGAGCAGATTCTCTCGTTGTTCTCGGGGTTGAGTTCGCTGAGCGAGTCTGAGCGTCGCAATCAGGTGCGCTACAACTTGAAGCAGCAAGGGCTCGCTCTGAACAACGTCTTTCAGATCGAGCAGCAGATCAACGCGAGCAACTCGGGTGCGTACAACGCCGAGTTCGATAACGCGAAGCGTCAGTTCGCGGAGAAGCTGGCTCAGAACCGAGGCAACTTTGCGATCGTGCAACAAGAGCAAGCGGCGAATGGCTACATCACGCAGGGTCTCGGTCAGCAAGGGCAGGGCGGTCGCAGCGTTGTCGATGAAAACAACGACCTCGTGTTGAACTACAACTCGGTCGGCAATCTGAAGCAGCTCGGACTCGCGAACTCAGAAGACATCAATCGCAACGGCGTGCTTGATGTCGGCGAGGATGTGAACGGCAACGGCGT
>Ga0172376_10000240_pt1 | contig 69410 bp, 59 predicted proteins | sample Lak35m_FD_121114 | JGI IMG/M metagenome (GOLD analysis project Ga0172376, IMG submission 121114) | Freshwater microbial communities from Kabuno Bay, South-Kivu, Congo - kab_092012_35m | ecosystem: Environmental > Aquatic > Freshwater > Lake | place: Democratic Republic of the Congo: South-Kivu... | reverse complement strand
CTTGCGACATGACAGCCGCCCAGCAGACCCCGAGCAACGCTTCCAGGACCGGCGATGCCGGCAGCCCATCGCTGACCACATCCCTGCTTCTCGCCAAACTCCTCGTTCTGCAAAGCTCCCGTCTGCGGGGGAGGTGGCCCGAAGGGCCGGAGGGGGTCATCGACAGGCGGACATTCATCGACGCTTCCGCCCCCCTTCGCCGCGTATAACGCGGCACTTCCCCCGCTTCGCGGGGGCAGAGCAGAATCAAGTGCGATCGACCTGTGATGACGGGGGCAGAGGAGCTTTGTTCGTTTGACTCGTCTAGATTGCAGCCCGATGAAGCCCCATCTCAAACGCGCGCTGGAGCTGCTCTTCGTGCCGGTCGCCGCGGCGATCGTCTTCGTCGAGGACGTCCTGCTCCACTATCTCGGCGTGGCGATGGCGGCGCTCGCCAGATGGCCGCCGGTTGCGCGGCTCGAGGCGTGGCTGGCCGGTCTGCCGCCGTGGGCCGCGCTGGCGGTCTTCGTGGCGCCCTCGGCGCTGGTGCTGCCGGTCAAACTTGCCGCTGTCTGGTTCGCGCTGCAGGGCAAGTTCATCCTGGCGGCCGCCTCGGTAGCCATTGGCAAGATCGTGGCCACGGCGCTGGTCGCGCGGCTCTACAAGGTGCTGCGGCCGACCCTGCTCCGGCTCTCCTGGTATCTCCGCGCCGAGACCTGGCTGTTCGACTGGCGCGACCGGCTCTACGCCTTCGTCCGCGCCCTGCCGGCCTGGCAGGCGGCGAAGGCGTTGGTCCGCCGGGCGAAAGTCTGGCTGGTGCAATTGGTTTCCGGCACGGCGTCGCGCTAGGCTTGAGCCAACGAAACGCCTGAGGAAAACAGACAAATGCAGTTCGACGACGTCATCCTCGGTCGCCGCAGCATCCGCGGCTACAAGCCCGACCCGGTGCCCAGGGAGCTGATCGAGGAGATCATCCGGCTGGCGATGCGCGCGCCGTCGTCGATGAACACCCAGCCCTGGAATTTCTACGTCGTCACCGGCGAGCCGCTGGATCGCATCCGTGCCGGCAACACGGAGCGGATGGTGGCGGGCATCCCGCAGTCGCGCGAGTTCCGCACGGGGCAGGCCTTCACCGGGCATCACCGCGACCGGCAGGTCGGCGTCGCCAAGCAGTTGTTCTCCGCCATGGGGATCGCGCGCGACGACAAGGACGGGCGCCAGGACTGGGTGCTGCGCGGCTTCCGCCAGTTCGACGCGCCGGTCTGCATCATCGTGACCTACGACCGCGTGCTGGATGGCAGCGACGACACGCCCTTCGACTGCGGCGCGGTGGCGACGGCCCTGGTCAATGCCGCCTGGTCGCGGGGGCTGGGGGCGGTGATCAACAGCCAGGGCATCATGCAGTCGCCCGTGGTCCGCGAGCACGCGGGCATCGCCGACGACCAGGTCATCATGAAGAGCATCGCGCTCGGCTGGCCGGACGAGAGCTTCCCGGCGAATGCCGTCGTGTCCGAGCGCAAGTCCGTCGGCGAAGCGACGGTGTTCGTGGGGTTCGACGATTAGCGCTGGAGGAGGGAATGCCTGAAATCATCCCGCTGAACGCGCCGCTGGGCGCCCGCATCGAAGGCCTCGACCGCCGCCGCGCCGGCGATCCGGACACCGTCCAGATGCTGAACCGGGCGCTGGCCGAGCATCTGCTGGTGGTGATCCCGGGCGCGCCCATGACGCCGGCCGACACCCGCGACGTCGCGGCGGCCTTCGGCAGGCCGCAGAAGCAGCTCCTGCGCTACAAGAGGAGCGGCGAGGTGCCCGACGTGTCGGTCATGGTCTCGACCCTGATGGCGGACGGCACCACCGACAAGACGGCGATCCGCGCCGAGGACTGGCACACCGACGATTCGTATTTCGCCGTGCCGGCCAAGGCGACGCTGCTGCACAGCATCGAGATCCCGAGCCGGGGCGGCGCCACCTGGTTCTGCAACATGCATTCGGTCCTGGAGGCGCTGCCCGAGACGACGAGGAAGCGCATCGACGGCATGCGCGCGATCCACGGCTACGACACGCCGCGCGCCCGCAACCGGCCCTCGCCGCGCACGCCGGAGGAGGTGGCCGAGACGCCCGACGTCGAGCATCCGCTGGTCCGCACCCATCCCGAGACCGGCCGCAAGGCGCTCTATCTCAACCCCAACCGGCTCGACCGCCTCGTCGGCCTGGAGCGCGCCGAGAGCGACGCCCTGCTCGACGAGCTGGCCGACGAGGCACGCCAGCCCAGGCACCACCACGGCCACGTCTGGAGCCCAGGCGACGTCGTGGTGTGGGACAACCGCGCCACCATGCACCGCGTCGTGATCGACTATCCGGTGGGCGAGCGCCGGATCATGCACCGCGTGCTGATCGAGGGCGAACGGCCGGTGTGAGGAAAGGGGCGCCCTATCGCGGAGCCGCGCCCGGGCCACTCTTCAGGTGGCGAACGAGATCCCCAGCTCCGGCATGGCCTTGAGTACCTGCCGAAGCGCCCGATCCTGAACGGCGCCACTGTTGCTCGGCAGGGTCTTCAGCTTGAACCGCACGACCAGCGCGTTGTCGGCCACTTCGGCGACGCTGTGGACTCTGAGCGGCTCCAGGATCTCGTCCTTGAGGTCGGGCTCCGCCATCAGGTCGGCGGCGATCTTCTTCGTCGCCTCGCGCAGCTTCTCGAGATCGGTGTCGCGCGCGAACCTGAGATTGAACTTGATGGCGGTCCAGTCACGGCTGAAATTGGCGATCTGGCCGAGATCGCCGTAGGGGATGACCTGGATCTGGCCGTCGCGGTGCCTGAGCCGCAGCGAGCGAAGAGTGAAGCCCTCGACGATTCCCTCGGCCTGACCGCAGCGAATATACTCGCCGACGCGGAAGGCATCGTCCGCCAGGTAGAAGATGCCCGAGACGATGTCCTTCACCAGGGACTGGCTTCCAAAGGAGATGGCAAGCCCCAGGACCGACGCGCCGGCGAGCAAGGGCGCCGTGTTCACACCCAGTTCATCCAGCGCGACCAGCACGGCGACGATCAGGATGGCTGTCGCGACCGTTACCCGGATGATCGGCATCAGGGTGTCGAAGCGGGCGGCGATCGAGCCGGCCACCGAGCCGTCGCTGGCGGTCCGGTTCTTCCGGGAAATCCGCTCCATGTACGCTTCGGTGGAATACTTGAAGAGTTCCCACAGCACGAACGCACTGAACAGGGTGATGCCTGTCGCGCGGCCGACGCTGGTCAGGCGGTCCCAGGCGCGCTCGTCGACGAGACCGAGCACGTTCACGACCCAGCTCTCGGCAATGAAGACGATGACAAGGATCAGGACAAATACCCTGGCGCAGCGTGCAAGCACATCGGGCAGCCGCTGACGGTCGGACGCGGGTGAATATCCGTCGAGCTGACTGTCCAGCCGCCGCACTCCCGCCTGCAGCAGGGTCTCGAACAACAGCAGGCCGATCAGCAGGTTGAGGGTGAGCAATACCGCGGTCGGCGCCCTGTGATGCTGGGTGATGGCGCCATAGATCTGGGTCGCGATCAGCACCACGAACACCGTGCTCGCCACGGGTACCCAATGGCGCCCGATGACCCCGTTCCAGGGGGCAACGCGGGCCAGCCCGTTCAGCCATCGCGCGGCCCCTTCGCGGGCGCGCACGACGAAGATCAGCAGGACGGCCAATCCGATGGGCGCCGAAAGGATGCGGCCCGCCGCAATCGCCTCGGTCGACGCTCCGGCCGCCTCGAGCCCGAGAGAAAGGGCCCGCAACACAACCACGACCAGCGCGACAGCGGAAAGCAGGCGCAACATGCGCCTCGCTTCGCCATCGCTCATCTCGCAGAGCCGCGCCGCCGGCAGCGCGGGACGCACGATCAGCCGAAAGCCCAGGACGTAGAGGCGCCAGTAGAGGATCGCGAGCAGGAACGCGGCGCCGAAACTGTCCTGCACCGTGCTGCCCCCGTGCCACAGATGGCCTGCGATCCGGCACACGATCCACACGACCAGCACCCCCGCACCGTCAAGCAGCGCCATTCCGGCGAGCGACGCGAGAGAGCGCAGGCCGAAGGTCGCGGCCGATGTCCTTTCCAGTCTGGCATGCGCGGGCCAGGTAAGGCGGCGCAACAGCGCTTCGAGCGCCACGGCGGTCGCGGCCGTGCCGAGGAGGAGCATCAGAAAGGTCGTGGCGCCGCGGCCGCTCCGCGGCCCGTTGTCCAGTGCTGCACCGAACGTCGCCAGCGCCCGGCCGAGGTCCGGCACGCCTTTCTGCAGGACGTTCGAGGCCTGCAGGATGAACAGCGTCACGCTATCGGGCGCCTGCGCGGCATCCGCGTCGAACTGCCCGCGCTTGCGTTCGGCCGCCGGCGGCTGGGTGTTGCCCTGCGTCTTGAGCTCGTCGACGACCGCCTTGGTGATGGCTTTGACGAGCGCATCGAACTGCTCCTGCGGCAGTGGCGGCCCGCCGGGAGTTTGCGCGATGGCCACCGTGCCGGGCACCGTTGGCAGGAGGAAGGCGAGAAGCGCCGCCAGTCTTACGATCGTTCCACGCAAAGTATGTCCTCGTCGCATCCGGCACCGCTCCGCCGCCTCGCAGGCAGCGGTTTATTATGCACGATTATTTCTCGATGGGAGATTCTGGGAGCCCCGGCGATACGTCTCGATGATATGCAGGCACTGCCAGCACCCGCTCCCGAGAACGTGATCGGAAAGGACTTGCAGGTTCAGCAGGAATATGCCTATTATTCCTGCAGGCTGGCGCTACCCGCGCCGGCCCTCTTTTTGGACTCTCGGTCTTCGACCGAGACATGGGCACGACCCGTCCGCGGCACGCCCGCGGGTACGACACAGAGCAGTGTGTGGGTGAAGCTCCCGCGGGGCGACTGCGGATGTCCCAACAACGAGCCCGTCTCAACGCCCGCTGGAAAACCACGCGCGGACAGACACTTAAGAACGCCCTGGGCACAGGGCGCGCCGGGCCTGTGCAGAAGAAGAACGATGCGCGTTGCGTAAAAGCCTTATGAAACCGGGCTTATAGACGAGTCTGTCACAGGGCTTGTCACAACATTTGTCTCAATCAGGTGTGACAAACGGGCGGGCAAACGGTCCGGATTTGCTGATCTTCATCGGTGTCGCGATCGTCGGAAGTATCGGTGAAGCGGCGCCCGTTCCGACCGCCATGGGCACAGTTCAGGGCACAACACGCGCCACGTCGTGGTGTGCCCTCGATCCCGCCTAACGGCTTGAGAACACTGGCTCCCCGGCGTGCGGAGGGCCTGATTTCCTGCCGCCGGCGTGTACCGCAACTTCGGCGGTCAGCGCGCCGCGCCGGCGGCGAGGAGGGCGTCGATCTCGGCGTCGGAATAGCCCGCCTCGGCCAGCACCTCGGCCGTGTGCTCGCCGAGCCGGGGCGCGTGCGTCTCGGTCTCGCGGGCGCCGCCGGAGAAGGTGTTGGCGCGGCGGGAGCGGCGGATGCGGCCCTCGCTGGGGTGGTCCTCGGGCTGGAAGAAGCCGACATCCTGGAGGTGCGGGTCGGTCAGCAGGTCGTCGATCGAGTTGTAGCGGGCGGCCGGCACGTCGGCCTTGTCGAAGATCGCGAGCCACTCGGCCGTGGTCTTCTGGGCGAGCCCCGCCTTGCGCACCTCGAAGTAGGCGGCGGCGTTGGCGGTGCGCGAAGCGGCACTGTCGAAGCGCGGGTCGGTCTTGAGCTCGGGCCGGCCGATCGCGTCGAAGAAGGCGAAGGCCTGCGGGTTGGTGTTGGGGCCGACCGTGATGTAGCCGTCTCTGGTGGGCAGCGGCCGGTAGTCGGGGCTGAGCAGCCGGTTGTCGCCGCTCGGACCGACCGGCGGATCGAAGGTCATGGCGCCGAGATGCTCGCTGGAGACGAACGAGGCCATGTTCTCGAGCATCGGCACGTCGATCGCCTCGCCCGTGCCGGTCTTCTCGCGGCGGTAGAGCGCGAAGCCGATGCACTGGGCGGCGATCAGGCCGGTCGTGTGGTCGCTCATCACCATGGGCACGAAGCGCGGCTCGCCTGTGGCGCGCGCCAAGGTGCCGGCGACGCCCGACAGGCTCTGCACGATCGGGTCGTAGGCGGGGCGGTTGTAGTAGCGGCCGCCGCGGCCGAAGGCGAGGATCGAGCAGTGGATCAGCCGCGGGTTCTTCGCGGCCAGGCTCGCATGATCGAGGCCGGCGCGGGCGAGGCCCTCGGGTCGCACGTTGCTCACGAACACGTCGGCCTTCTCGATCAGGCGGTGCAGCGCCTCGAGGCCCTGCGGCTTCTTGAGGTCGAGCACGATCGAGCGCTTGTTGCGGTTGAAGTTGATGAACTTGCCCGACATGCCGGGATGGCGGCTGCCCTGCGCCATGGTGCGCAGCAGGTCGCCGCCGGGCGCCTCGACCTTGATGACCTCGGCGCCGTAGTCGGCGAGCGTGCGCGTGCAGATCGGGCCGACGACGACCGTGGTGAGATCGACGACCTTCACGCCGGCCAGTGGACCGCTCATTTCGAGAACTCGAGGTCCATCTCGCCGCACAGCGTGCCGTTCTTGTCGGCCGCCCAGATCCTGAGCTTGCCGTCCTTCTGCGCCTCGCCGCGCACGTCGATGAGATCGCCGACCCACAGCGGATGGACGAGGCGGGCGGTGTAGCCGGTCACCGTGCCTTTGGCGTGCTGGAGGGCGGCGTCGACCATCAGGTGCATGGAGAGGCCGCCGTTGGAGACGATCGCCGGATAGCCTTCCTCGCCGCGCGTGTAGTCGCCGTCGTAGTGGATGCGGTGGGCGTTCCAGGTGATGGCGCCGTAGCGGAAATTGATCGTGTTGGTGAGCTTCGTGGTCCGGTTCCAGGCGTGATCGTCGCGCGCCTTGGTCGCCACCGTCGCGGTGGTCTTCTGGCCCGGCGGCACGGCGGGACGGTAGATCGCGTCGAACGTGTCGACGGCGATCGGCTTGCCGGCCTGTTCGATCGTGTGGCGCATGGTCAGCACGAAGATGTCGCCCGAGCGGCCGCTCTTGGGCACGATGTCGGCGACCTCGGCCTTCTTGACCGCGGGCTCGCCGGCCCTGAGGCGGCCCATGATCTGGACGCGGCGGCCCGCCCCCATGCGGCGCGGCATCGGGATCGGCGGCAGCACGATGCCCTTGTTGGGATGGCCGTCGGGCCCGAGCTCGCCCTGGCGGATCGTCTCGGCGAAGAACACGGTGAACCAGTGCGGCGGCAGCTCGTCGCCGCGCTTGATGGAGTCGGGATCGACGTCGAAGGTCGCGGCGACGCGACGGACGGCCATCATGCCGATATCGTCCTCCACGGTGCGGACGCGCCCGATCCAGGGGCGCAGCTCCTTCATCGCCTCGTCCATCCAGCCGCTCATGAGTCCATTCCCCCGGGTTTTGCGGCCGGCATCCTCCAACAAAAGAAGGGCCCGCAACAGCGGGCCCTTCCATTGTCCGAAAAGTCGGAAAGATCAGATCGAGTAGTACATCTTGTACTCGATCGGGGCCGGCTGGTGTTCCCAGTTGTAGACCTCTTCCCACTTGAGCTCCATGTAGGCGTCGATCTGGTCGTCGGTGAACACGCCGCCCTTGGTGAGGAAGGTGCGGTCGGCGTCGAGGCAGTTCAGCGCCTCGCGCAGCGAGCCCGCCACGGTCGGAACCTTCGAGAGCTCCTCCGCCGGCAGGTCGTAGAGGTTCTTGTCCATCGGGTCGCCCGGATGGATCTTGTTCTGGATGCCGTCGATGCCGGCCATCAGCATCGCCGCGAAGGCGAGGTACGGATTGGCCGACGGATCGGGGAAGCGGACCTCGACGCGCTTGCCCTTCGGCGAGGCCGAGTAGGGGATGCGGCACGAGGCCGAGCGGTTGCGCGAGGAGTAGGCCAGCAGCACCGGCGCCTCGAAGCCCGGGATGACGCGCTTGTAGGAGTTGGTGCTGGCGTTGGTGAAGGCGTTCAGCGCCTTGGCGTGCTTGATGATGCCGCCGATGTAGTAGAGCGCCGTCTCCGAGAGGTCGGCGTAGCCCGACCCGGCGAACAGCGGCTTGTTGTCCTTCCAGATCGACTGGTGGGTGTGCATGCCCGAGCCGTTGTCGCCGTAGAGCGGCTTCGGCATGAAGGTCAGCGACTTGCCGTAGCTGTGGGCGACGTTGTGCAGGGTGTACTTGTACTTCTGCACGTTGTCGGCGGTCTTCACCAGCGTGTCGAAGCGGAAGCCGAGCTCGTTCTGCGCCGGCGCCACTTCGTGATGGTGGATCTCCATGACGATGCCCATGTCGGTGCAGACCGACATCATCTCGGCGCGGAGGTCGTTATGTGTGTCGACCGGCTGGACGGGGAAGTAGCCGCCCTTGACGCCCGGACGGTGGGCGAGGTTGCCGCCCTCGACCGCGATGCCGGTGTTCCACGGCGATTCGTTGGACGAGATCGAGTAGAAGCTGCCCTGCATCTGGACGTCGTAGCGGACGTCGTCGAACACGAAGAACTCGAGTTCGGGGCCGAACACGGCGGTGTCGCCGATGCCCGACGACTTCATGAAGGCCTCTGCGCGCTTGGCGGTCGAGCGCGGGCAGCGGGCGTAGAGCTGGCCGGTCGAGGGCTCGACGACGTCGCAGTTCACGATCAGCGTGGTCTGCGCCGCGAAGGGATCGAGCACGGCGGTGGCGGGGTCGGGCATGAGGATCATGTCGGACTCGTTGATCGCCTTCCAGCCGGCGATCGACGAGCCGTCGAACATCACGCTGTCGACGAACGTGCCTTCGTCGGTGGCAGAGGCCATGCGGGCCGTGTGCTGCCACTTGCCGCGCGGATCGGTGAAGCGGAAGTCAACGAACTTGACGTCCTTTTCCTTGATCATCGCGAGAACTTGCTTGGCATCCATTTGTCGTTCGTCCCTCTATTTGTGGTTAGGTCTTCAGCCCCCAAAAGGCCGGGTTCTCATACGGCGGCGTCACCACGCTCGCCAGTACGAATTCGGATCGCGTCGTCGATGCTGGACACGAAGATCTTGCCGTCGCCGATGCGGCCGGTATAGGCGGAGCTGCGGATCGCCTCGACCGCCTTCTCGACCATCTCGTCCTCGATGATGAGCTCGAGCTTCACCTTGGGCAGGAAATCGACGACGTACTCGGCGCCGCGATAGAGTTCGGTATGGCCCTTCTGGCGCCCGAAGCCCTTGGCTTCGAGAACGGTGATGCCCTTCAGCCCGATCTGGTTGAGGGCGTCCTTCACCTCATCCAGCTTGAAGGGCTTGATGATCGCTTCGATCTTCTTCATTTGGCTTGAGAAACCCCACACGCAGACACCGGGCCCTCCTGACAGGAGAGCCCGCACGAACCAGGTTCAAGCACGTTTCATGCCACAGTTACCCACAAACCGGCTAAAGAAAGCGCAACGGCGTTTGTCTTCAGATTGGGCGGATTGACCCAATACGTGCACCTATTCGCCCAATTTTTGGCCAGACAGAGAAATCCATCATGAAGTCCGCAAATTCGCTGATGTCCGGTCTCGGCACGACCGTGTTCGAGGTGATGTCCGCCCTCGCGCGCGAGCACAAGTCGGTCAACCTCGGGCAGGGCTTTCCCGACGACAAGGGGCCGGAGGAGGTGAGGGCGGCTGCTGCCAGCTTCCTCCTCGAGGGACACAATCAGTATCCGCCGATGATGGGCATTCCCGAGTTGCGTCAGGCGGTGGCCGAACACGCCAAGCGCTTTCAGGGGCTCGATGTCGACTGGCAGAGCGAGGTGCTGGTCACATCGGGCGCCACGGAGGCGCTGGCCGACTGCCTGTTCGGCCTGATCGAGCCAGGCGACGAGGTGGTCCTGATCGAACCGCTCTACGACTCCTATCTGCCGATCGTGCGCCGTGCCGGAGGTGTGCCGAAACTCGTTCGACTGGAGCCGCCGACCTGGCGCCTGCCCCGGGAGGAACTCGCCGCAGCATTCGGGCCCAAGACGAAGCTCATCCTGTTCAATACGCCGATGAATCCCTGCTCGAAGGTGTTCGACCACGCCGAGTTGCAGTTCATCGCCGGTCTTTGCCAGGAGCACGATGTCCTCGCCGTCTGCGACGAGGTCTACGAGCACATCATCTTCGACGATCTGCGCCACGCCTCGCTGATGACGTTGCCCGGCATGCGCGAGCGCACGGTGCGGATCGGCTCGGCCGGCAAGAGCTTCAGCCTGACGGGCTGGAAGGTGGGATATGTCACGGCCGCGCCCGAGCTCATGAAGCCGATCGCCAAGACGCATCAGTTCATGACCTTCACGACGCCGCCCAACCTGCAGTGGGGGGCGGCGGCGGGTCTGCGTCTGGGAGATCGCTATTTCTCAACCCTGGCCAGCGACATGCAGCGCAAACGCGACCGGCTGGCCGACGCGCTTTCCGACATCGGCTTCGGCGTCTTGCCGGCCCACGGGACCTACTTCGTCACGACCGACTTCCGACCGCTCGGCTTCAACGGCACGGACGAGGAATTTTGCCGCCATATCACGATCGAGGCCGGCGTCACCGCCGTCCCCGTGAGCGCCTTCTACGACGAGCCGGACCGCGCCCCACGAAACTTCGCCCGGTTCTGCTTCTGCAAGCACGATTCGACGTTGGACAGCGCCATCGAGCGTCTGGGCGCCCATTTCAGCACATAGGCTCGTACTATTTGCAGTATGGCGGGCTTTGGCTGCAATTGTTACAATTGCAGCTGACTGCTTCCATACCTGCAGAGCGTAGAGTTGCTGCATTGGCGTTGCCAATACCCGCGTCATCAAGGCCCGCCCGCCCTATGTGGAACTTCTCGTCGAGCCTGTCGTCGGCATGAACCCGATCGACAGTCCCGCGCCGGAACCGGTGCGCCGCAAGGCGAGTCGCATCGACGGGCGTCGTTTGCGCAGCGAGCGGACCAAGCAGCTCATCATCGAGGCCTATCTCGCCATCGTCCGGGAAAATCCGCTGACGCCGATGCCGACGGCGGCGGAAATTGCGGAGCGCGCCGGCTATTCGGTGCGATCGATCTTCGAGCGCTTCCCCGACCTCCACGCGTTGCGCGTCGCGGCGGCGGACTATGGTCTTGCCCACGCGGCGGCGCTGGCGCCCGCGCGCGATGTGGAGGGCGATCGTCCGACCCGGATTCGGTCGCAGGTCGAGACGAGGGCCGGAACGTGCGAGCGCGGCGTGGCGCTATGGCGCGCTATCCTGTTCAACGTCGACGAGGACGACGCACTGAAGGTTCGCATCAAGGTGGCCCGCGAGCGGACGATCGAGCGCATGGAGCTCATGTATCGTCCCGAGCTCTCGACGCTGACGGCCGCCGAGCGGCGCCACTTGCTGATCGCGCTCGAGGCGCTGACGGACATAGAGAGCTGGGCGCGCATGCGCGAGATGCACGGCCTGTCCTTTGCCGAAGCCTGCGCCGTCTGGATCCGGGCGATCGACCGCATGCTTCCGCCGACGCCGCAGGGATCGGCCTGACCGATGGATCCGACTGCGACCCGTGGAGTTCGTTTTGTCTGATCAGGTACCTACCCGTCCGGCCAAGATCGACGGCCGCCGGCTGCGCAGCGAGCGCACCAAGCAGCTGATTATCGAGGCCTATCTCGAGCTCGCTCACGAGCTCTCGCCGCGCGTTCCCACGGCAGCGGAAATCGCGGGGCGGGCTGGCTACTCCGTGCGTTCGGTCTTCGAACGCTTTCCGGATATCCGGGCGCTTCAGGTGGCGGCCGTCGACTATGCCTTGGCGCAGGTCGCGGCATTGGCGCCTCCGCGCGGCGTCGAAGGCGACCGGCGCAGCCGCATCGAGTCTCAGACCCTGACGCGAGCACAGACGTGCGAACGCTGGCTGCCCTTGTGGCGTTCACTGATCGTCAACCAGGGGGACTCCATCGAACTGAAGGACCGCGTGAAGAAGTCCCGCGACTGGACCATGCAGCGCCTCGAGCTCATGTATCAGCCGGAGCTGGCGACGTTGTCCGCGCTGGAGCGGCGACAGATGCTGGTCGCCCTCGAAGCGATCACCGATGTCGAGAGCTGGGCACGCATGCGGGAGTTCTTCGGGCTTTCGTTCGATGAGGCACGGCTGGCGTGGACGCAGGTCATCGACCGGCTCTTGCCGCGCGGGTCTATTCATGCGGCGTCCGAGGACGCAGCCGCGGGCGAGGGGGCAGCTTCCCTGAAACATCCATGTCGAAGCCCGACCGAATAGACGGTCGCCGCCGGCGCAGTGCGCGAACGCGGCAGCTTGTGGTCGATGCCTACCTGGCGCTCCTGCGCGAAAATCCGCGGGTCCCGACCGCTGCCGCCATCGCCGACCGGGCGGGCTATTCGGTCCGTTCCATCTTCGAGCGATTTCCAGATCTGCACGCTCTGCGGATTGCGGCGACCGACGAGGCGATGGCCAAGGCGGCGGCTTACGTTGCCGCACATCCTCCTCTCGGCGACCGCATCGAGCGCATGCGGATCCACGTCGTGACGCGCGCCACCGTCTGCCAGGAGTGGCTGCCACTGTGGCGCGCATTGAACCTCAACCAGGGGGATTCGGCTGAATTGAAGGCGCGGATCGGACTCGCCAGGCAGCTGATCATCCGTCGCATCGAGGAGGCGTACGGGCCGGAGCTGTCAACGCTCGACGAATTGCCGCGCCGCCAGACCGTGCTTGCGATCGAAACCCTGGTCGACTTCGAGAGCTGGGCGCGCATGCGGGAGCTGTTCGGCCTTGAGTTCGCGGAGGCCTGCAATGTGTGGATCCACGCCATCGACCGCCTGTTGCCGCCGACGCCGGCGATTTCTTGACGCTCCGGCCGCCGAAGCGTAGGAAAGCGCGCTTCGTCGGGGGCGATCCACGATGGCGGCCGTAGCTCAGTTGGTTAGAGCGCCAGATTGTGATTCTGGATGTCGCCGGTTCAAGTCCGGTCGGCCGCCCCAATCGTCCGCGCACCATGCCTTCTAGGGTTTCGTTGCGCGACCTCGCCGCCAAAGACGATCTCGTCCTGCTGAGCTGTGCGGAAATGGCCCGGGCCGACGCCTTTGCCATCGCGCGGGGCGTCTCGGGCAGCCAACTCATGGAAGCGGCAGGACGGGGCGTCGCCGCGACCGTCATGGCCCGTCATGCACGCCGCCCGGCCGTCGTTCTATGCGGGCCGGGCAACAACGGCGGCGACGGATTCGTCGCGGCAAGGCACCTGCGGCAAGCGGGATGGCCTGTCCGGCTGGCACTCGTCGGTGAGCGCGGCATGCTCAAGGGCGATGCCGCCTGGGCGGCAGGAACCTGGGACAGCGCCGTCGAGCGCTGGTCCGACGGCCTTCTCGCCGAGCGCCCACTGGTGATCGATGCGCTGTTCGGGGCCGGTCTGGCGCGGCCAATCGACGGCGAGGCAGGCGCCGCGATCGATCGGGTGAATGAGACCGCCCTGCCGGTCGTCGCTGTCGATGTCCCGAGCGGCCTGCATGGCGATACCGGCGAGGTCCTTGGCCGGGCGGTGCGCGCGGAATGCACCGTTACGTTCTTCCGGGCCAAACCCGGCCACTATTCTGTCGAAGGGCTGCGCCGCTGCGGTGCCCTCAGGGTTGTCGATATCGGCATCCCACCGTCGGCGATCGCCGCCGTGGCGCCCCGGACCTGGCTGAACGCGCCGGCGCTTTGGCAGCACCTGCTGCGGCGCGGCGACATCGCCGATCACAAGTATGCGCGGGGCCATTTCACGGTTCTGGGCGGCGCACCGGCGACCGGCGCCGCGCGGCTGGCAGCCCTTGCGGCACGGCGCACCGGGGCCGGTCTGGTGACGATCGCTGCCATGGGGTCGGCGATGCCCGCCTTTCAGGCGGCCGAGCCGGGAAACCTGATCGTCGAGGCCGACGACGGCGTGACGTTCGCCAATCTCCTCGCAGACGAACGACGCAACGCCATTCTGATCGGGCCGGGTTCCGGCGTGAACGACCGGACGCGCGATTCCGTGCGGGCCGCTCTGACGCGCCGTCGCAGTGTCATCCTCGATGCCGACGCCATCTCGGCCTTCGCAGCGGAGCCGGACCGCCTGTTCGAGCTGATTTCGGGCCCGACGCTGATGACGCCCCATGATGGCGAGTTCCGACGGTTGTTTCCGGACCTCGCCGGCAAGGCTGACAAGCTCGGGCGTGTGAGAAGGGCGGCCGAGCGAAGCGGCGCCACCATCCTCCTCAAGGGGCCGGACACGGTGATCGCAGCGCCCGACGGCCGTGCGGTCATCAATGTGCATGCCTCGCCGGCGCTGGCCACGGCCGGTTCCGGCGACGTACTGGCCGGGATCGTCGGTGGCTTCCTGGCACAGGGCCTGGCGCCATTTGCCGCCGCCGCCGCCGCCGCGTGGGTGCATGGCGAGTGCGCTCGGCAGTTCGGCCGGGCGGGGCTGATCGCCGAGGATTTGGCGGGGCTGCTTCCCGAAGCATTTCAGCAGGCTTGCACCGTCAATTGACCGCCCGGCGGGCGCGGGCTAAGAGGCCCGCGATTCGGCCTTCGTGGCACGCCCCGATGGCTCAGGATGACGATTTGGGCCGGTATCGGGCGGGCGTGGTGGAATTGGTAGACACGCGAGATTTAGGTTCTCGTGCCGCAAGGCGTGGGGGTTCAAGTCCCTCCGCCCGCACCAGGAAATGGAAGTGAGACGATGCAAGTTACGGAACTCTCGGCCGAAGGGCTGAAGCGGCAATTCAAGATCGTGGTCCCGGCCAGCGACCTCTCGGCCAAGGTCGATGAGCGCCTGAAGGAACTCGCCCAGACGGCGCAGATGCCAGGGTTCCGCGCGGGCAAGGTGCCGGTCGGCCTGCTGAAGAAGCAGTACGGTCAGGCCCTGTTCGGGGAGGCCGTGGAGCAGGCGGTCAATTCCAGCACGGCGAAGGCTATCGAGGACCGCGGCCTGAAGCCCGCGCTGCAGCCGCGCGTCGATCTCAAGCAACTCGAGGAAGGCAAGGACGTCGAGTTCGAGGTTGCGATCGAGGTGCTGCCGGAGATCGGCAAGCTCGACTTCTCGGGTATCGAGCTCGAGCGCCTGAAGGCGGCCGTGCCGGACAAGGATGTGGACGAGGCGGTGGAGCGCATTGCCAAGGCCAACCGCGAGCAGAAGCCGGTCGATCCGCCGCGTCCGGCCCAGAAGGGCGACGCGATCAAGATCGACTTCGTGGGCTCGGTCGACGGCAAGGAATTTCCGGGCGGTGCGGCGCAGGACTACACGCTCGAACTCGGCTCGGGCTCCTTCATTCCGGGCTTCGAGGATCAGCTGGTCGGCGCCGAAGTCGGCAAGACGGTCGACGTCAAGGTGACGTTCCCGGCCGACTACGGCGCGGCGGAACTCGCCGGCAAGGACGCGGTCTTCAACTGCACGATCAAGGAGATCCGGGAGTTCGTCGACAAGCCGGCGGATGACGAGCTCGCGAAGAAGAACAACTTCGAGAATCTCGAGGCGATGCGCAAGGCGGTGGCCGAGCGGATCGGTCAGGACTACACGCAGATCTCGCGCACGATGATCAAGCGCCAGCTCCTCGACAAGCTTGCAGACAGCCACAAGTTTGCGGTGCCGGACGGCCTCGTCGAGGGCGAATTCGGCGCGATCTGGCAGCGGATCGAGGAGGCCAAGAAGAACGGCCAGAAGCTCGAGGATGACGAAGAGAAGATGCGCAAGGAGTACCGCGAAATCGCCGAGCGCCGCGTCCGCCTCGGTCTGTTGCTGGCCGATGTCGGCCGCTCCAACAGCATCGAAGTGACGCCGGAGGAGCTCAACCAGGCGGTCATGCGCGAAGCCATGCGCTATCCCGGCCAGGAGCGCCAGGTGCTGGAGTTCTACAGCAAGAATGCCGAGCTGAAGGATCAACTTCGGGCGCCGATCTTCGAGGAGAAGACGGTCGACTTCATCCTGGAGCTTGCCAAGGTCTCGGAGAAGTCGGTTACCCCCGAGGAACTGCTGAAGGCCGCTCGCGAGGCCGAGGAAGAAGAGCCGGCGGATCAGGCCGCGAATTGATCCATAGCCCGTGGCCTTGAACGGCGCCTCTGGCGCTGCCACTTTCCGAGGGACAGTCACTCAAGGAGCCCGCGATGACTCGCGACCGCGATCCATTGGAAGTCTACAACAACTATTACGTGCCGATGGTTGTCGAGCAATCGGCCCGCGGCGAGCGCGGCTACGACATCTGGTCTCGGTTGCTCAAGGAGCGGATCGTCTTCCTGAACGGGCCGATCGAGGACAACGTGGCAGGCGTCATCTGCGCCCAGCTCCTCTATCTCGAGGCGGAGAATCCGACCAAGGACATTTCCTTCTATATCAACTCGCCGGGCGGCGTGGTGACCTCGGGGCTGGCCATCTACGACACCATGCAGTACGTGCGGCCGCTGATTTCGACCCTGGTCTTCGGGCAGGCGGCGTCGGCCGGCTCGCTGCTTCTGATGGCCGGCGCCAAGGGCAAGCGCTTCTCGCTGCCCAATGCGCGCATCATGATCCATCAGCCCTCGGGCGGGGCCCAGGGCCAGGCCACTGACATCGAGATCCACGCCAAGGAGATTCTCTCGACGCGGGCGCGGCTGAACCAGATGTATGCCGTTCACACCGGCCGCATGATCGAGGATATCGAGCGCGCGATGGAGCGCGACAAGTTCTTCGCGCCTCAGGAAGCAAAGGAGTTCGGGCTGATCGACGAGGTGCTCGAAAAGCGGCCAACTCCGACCATTCAGGCCGCCGCCTCCTGAGCGGGAGCCGCGACCAATTGTTTCCCGTTCGCTGACCGATACACCATATTTTGATGTTGTCGCGATCAGGGGGGCACGTTTAACATAGTCTTGCGTGCGGGCCCGCAGGTCGGCGGGCCCCCCAAGCGGAGGTGCGTTACCGACATGCCAGCCGCCAAATCCGGGGGCGATTCCCGCAACACGCTCTACTGCAGCTTCTGCGGCAAGAGCCAGCACGAGGTCCGCAAGCTGATTGCGGGCCCGACTGTGTTCATCTGCGACGAGTGCGTCGAGCTCTGCATGGACATCATCAGGGAAGAGAGCAAGACGACCCTGGTCAAGTCCAAGGACGGCGTGCCGTCGCCCAAGGAGATCCGACAGATCCTGGACGACTACGTCATCGGCCAGGACCAGGCCAAGCGCATCCTCGCTGTTGCGGTGCACAATCACTACAAGCGGTTGAGCCACGGCGGCAAGGCGAACGACGTCGAGATTGCCAAGTCGAACATCCTGCTGATCGGTCCGACGGGCTGCGGCAAGACACTGTTGGCGCAGACGCTGGCGCGCATGCTCGACGTGCCGTTCACGATGGCCGATGCCACGACGCTGACCGAAGCGGGCTATGTCGGCGAGGATGTCGAGAACATCATCCTGAAGCTGCTGCAGTCGGCGGACTACAACGTCGAGCGGGCGCAGCGCGGCATCGTCTACATCGACGAGGTCGACAAGATCAGCCGCAAGTCCGACAACCCGTCGATCACCCGCGACGTGTCGGGCGAGGGCGTGCAGCAGGCGCTGCTCAAGATCATGGAAGGCACCGTGGCCTCCGTGCCGCCGCAGGGTGGACGCAAGCATCCGCAGCAGGAATTCCTGCAGGTCGACACGACCAACATCCTGTTCATCTGTGGCGGTGCCTTCTCGGGCCTGGACAAGATCATCGCCATGCGCCGGCAGGGAACGTCGATCGGCTTCGGCGCCGAGGTGCGCGGCCCCGAGGATCGCCGCACGGGCGAAATCCTGCGCGATCTCGAGCCGGAGGATCTGCTGAAGTATGGCCTGATCCCCGAGTTCGTCGGCCGCCTGCCGGTGGTGGCGACGCTCGAGGACCTGGACGAGGGTGCGCTGATCGAGATCCTGACGCGGCCGAAGAATGCGCTGATCAAGCAGTATCAGCGGCTGTTCGACATGGAGAACGTCAAGCTCAAGTTCTCCGACGATGCGTTGCGCGCCGTTGCCCAGAAGGCAATCCTGCGAAAGACCGGCGCCCGCGGCCTGAGGTCCATCATGGAGACCGTGCTTCTCGACACCATGTACGACCTGCCGTCGCTCGACGGGGTCGAGGAAGTGGTGATCAACCGGGAAGTGATCGAGGGCCGCGCCCAGCCGCTTTATGTGCACGGTGAGCGCAAGGAAGGCATTGCCGCTGCGCCGGCCTGAGTTTTGCTGCGTCGGCGACAACCGTCGCCGGCGGTCTTCCCGACGGGCCTTGAACATCCCCCTGTTCAGGCCAATCTCTGCTAACGAGTGCGCGTGTTTGCGTGCCGTGGGTCGCCCATATCGGGGGCCACGGCTGCGGCGCGGGCAGCTCTAACAGCATACGTTGCGAGGCTTCATGAACGCCCCCTTCCAAGGAACCGCCTATCCCGTCCTGCCGCTGCGCGACATCGTCGTGTTTCCCGGCATGATCGTGCCGCTATTCGTCGGCCGCGAGAAGAGCGTCAAGGCACTCGAAGAGGTGATGAAGGACGACAAGCAGATCCTGCTGATCGCCCAGAAGAATGCGAGCCAGGACGATCCGGGCCCGGAAGACATCTATACGATCGGCACGCTAGGCACGGTCCTGCAGCTCCTCAAGCTGCCGGACGACACGGTCAAAGTGCTGGTCGAAGGTGGCCGGCGCGTGCGCGTGACGGGCTACAGCGATCGTACCGACTTCTTCGAAGCGCGCGCTGTCGATATGGAGGAGGCTGCCGGCGAGGCCGCCGAGCTGCAGGCGGCCGCCCGCACCGTGGTTTCGGAGTTCGAGAACTACGTCAAGCTGAACAAAAAGGTGCCTCCGGAAGTCGTCGTCTCGATCAACAAGATCGAGGAGCCGGCCAAGCTCGCCGACACGATCTCCGCTCATCTTGCGCTCAAGGTCGCCGAGAAGCAGCAGCTGCTGGAGCTCGACTCGGTGTCGAAGCGGCTTGAGCGCATCCTCGGCCTGATGGAAGGCGAGATCGGCGTCCTGCAGGTCGAGAAAAAGATCAGGAACCGCGTGAAGCGTCAGATGGAGAAGACGCAGCGCGAGTACTATCTCAACGAGCAGATGAAGGCGATCCAGAAGGAGCTTGGCGAGACCGAGGACGGTCGCGACGAGGTTTCCGAGCTGGAGAAGCGCATCAAGAAGACGCGGCTCAGCAAGGAAGCGCGCGAGAAGGCCAATGCCGAGCTGAAGAAGCTCAGGACGATGAGCCCGATGTCGGCCGAGGCGACGGTGGTACGCAACTACCTCGACTGGCTGCTGTCGATCCCGTGGCGCAAGCCCACGAAGATCATCAAGGATCTGAAGTACGCCGAGGAGATTCTCAACGCCGACCATCACGGCCTCGAGAAGGTCAAGGAGCGCATCCTGGAATACCTCGCCGTGCAGCAGCGCGTCGACAAGATGAAGGGCCCGATCCTGTGCCTGGTCGGCCCGCCCGGCGTCGGCAAGACCTCGCTCGGCAAGTCGATCGCCAAGGCCACGGGACGCAACTTCGTGCGCATGTCGCTTGGCGGTGTGCGTGACGAGGCCGAGATCCGCGGCCATCGCCGGACCTACATCGGCTCGCTGCCGGGCAAGGTCATCCAGAGCATGAAGAAGGCGAAGTCGTCGAACCCGCTCTTCCTGCTCGATGAAATCGACAAGCTGGGCGCGGATTTCCGCGGCGATCCGTCGTCGGCGTTGCTCGAGGTCCTCGATCCCGAGCAGAACAGCTCCTTCAACGACCATTATCTCGAGGTCGATTACGACCTGTCGAACGTGATGTTCATCACTACGGCGAACTCGCTGCGCATGGCGCAGCCGCTGATGGATCGCATGGAGATCATCCGGCTGGCCGGCTACACCGAGGACGAGAAGGTCGCGATCACGCGCAAGCACCTGATCCCCAAGCAGATCGAGGCCAACGGCCTGAAGGACGGCGAACTCGATATCCATGACGACGCGGTGCGCGATCTCGTGCGCTACTACACGCGCGAGGCCGGCGTCCGCAATCTCGAGCGCGAGATCGCGAACCTGGCGCGCAAGGCGACCAAGGAAATCCTCATGAAGGGGACCTCCAAGGTGAAGATCCGCGCCAAGAACCTCGACAAGTATGCCGGTGTCCGGCGCTTCCGCTACGGCGAGGCGGAGCTCGAGGACCTGGTGGGCATCACGACGGGCCTTGCCTGGACCGAGGTCGGCGGCGAGCTGCTGCAGATCGAGGCCGTGCTGGTTCCGGGCCGCGGCCGCGTGACCGTCACCGGCAAGCTGGGCGACGTCATGCAGGAGTCGGTGCAGGCGGCCAACGCCTACGTCCGCTCGCGCGCCGCGGCGTTCGGCATCAGGCCGAACATCTTCGACAAGCGCGACATCCATGTGCACGTGCCGGAGGGTGCCACGCCCAAGGATGGGCCGTCGGCGGGCGTCGGCATGATCACCTCGATCGTGTCGGCGCTGACCGGCATTGCGGTGCGCAAGGAAGTGGCCATGACGGGCGAGATCAGCTTGCGCGGCCGCGTCCTGCCGATCGGCGGTCTCAAGGAGAAGCTGCTGGCGGCGCTGCGCGGCGGCCTCAAGACCGTTCTGATCCCGAAGGAGAACGAGCGCGATCTGCCGGAGATCCCGGACAACGTTAAGAAGGGGCTGGAGATCGTGCCCGTTTCGACCGTGGACGAGGTCCTGGCCCGCGCGCTGGTGAAGCCGCTGGTGGCGATCGAATGGCCGAACGATCTCGAGCCGGTCGCGCCCAAGCCGGCAGAGACCACCGAGGTTCGCGCCCACTAGAACGGACCTGCGGCCAACGGCGAAGCCCCGGAGCGATCCGGGGCTTCGTCGCTTTTGGCCCTAGGGGTGCGGCCAGAGCGACCCTCGGCCTACAAAATATGGTATTCGGCGTTGACGCCGTTTTCCAGCGGCCCTTACACTTGAGCTTGCCCGACCTTGCAGAGGCTCGCCCGTGAACAAGCACGATCTGATCGCCGCCGTTGCCGCTTCGACCAACCTTTCCAAGACTGACGCGGCCAACGCCGTCGACTCGATCCTCACGGTGATAACCAAGTCCTTGAAGAAGAAGGAGAAGGTTCTCCTGGTCGGGTTCGGAACCTTCCAGGTCACCAAGCGCAAGGCGGGCGAGGGGCGCAATCCCCAGACCGGCGAGAAGATCAAGATTCCGGCAGCGCTCGTGCCGCGCTTCAAGGCCAGCAAGGCACTCAAGGACGCGATCAACTAGCGCGCTCGTGCGATCGCTGTGCTACCACGCGCGCCGGGCGATTAGCTCAGCGGTAGAGCATTCCCTTTACACGGGAGCGGTCGGCGGTTCGATCCCGTCATCGCCCACCATCGTTTCGCCCGTGTTCGTTTCGCGCGGTGCGGAAAGCATAGAAAAATCGGGCACTTACGCACCCCTTCGCGGGTGCGGTAAGCTTGACACCCCATAGGGGGTCCTATATCTCTCCGCGCGCCGTTTGGGGCTATTGCGGGCGTAGTTCAGTTGGTTAGAACGCCGGCCTGTCACGCCGGAGGTCGCGGGTTCGAGTCCCGTCGCTCGCGCCAGCCCAAACGCTGGCAGCCCACGAAAACGGGGCGCAAGGGGTGGCGATGGAAGCTCTTCTCAGGGAATACCTTCCGATCCTGATCTTCCTCGGCCTCGCCTTCGCCCTGACCGGCGCAATGCTCGGCGGGTCGTACCTCATCGCCCGCCAGAATCCGAATTCCGAAAAACTGTCGCCGTTCGAGTGCGGCTTCGCACCGTTCGACGATGCGCGCGGCCGGTTCGACGTCCGCTTCTACCTCGTCGCCATCCTGTTCATCATCTTCGACCTCGAGGTCGCGTTCCTGTTTCCGTGGGCTGTGGCGCTGGGCGATATCGGTCTGTTCGGCTTCTGGTCGATGATGCTCTTCCTCGGCGTGCTGACCGTCGGCTTCATCTACGAATGGCGGAAGGGGGCCCTGGAATGGGAGTGATCGCTCCGGCCAAGCCCGACAGCGCCGCCGAAGCGGCGCTGTCGCGTGCGCTGAACGACGAACTTGCCGACAAGGGGTTCGTCGTCGCCCAGCTCGACAAGCTGATCACCTGGGCGCGCACCGGCTCGATGTGGGGCCTGACCTTCGGCCTCGCCTGCTGCGGCGTCGAGATGATCCACTGCTGGATGAGCCGTTATGACCTCGATCGCTTCGGCTTCGCGCCGATGCCGAGCCCGCGCTCGGCCGACGTCATGATCGTGGCCGGCACGCTGACCAACAAAATGGCGCCGGCGCTGCGCAAGGTCTACGATCAGATGGCTGAGCCGCGCTACGTGATCTCGATGGGCTCGTGCGCCAACGGCGGCGGCTACTACCACTACAGCTATTCCGTGGTGCGCGGCTGCGATCGCATCGTGCCGGTGGACGTCTACGTGCCGGGCTGTCCGCCAACCGCCGAAGCGCTGCTCTACGGTGTGCTGCAGCTCCAGAAGAAGGTGCGCCGCACCGGAACGCTGGTGCGCTGATGCCCGAGGGTCTTTCCGAACTTGGGCAGTACATAGCGCAGGCGACGGCGGGCGCGGTAACGGCGCATCAGGTGCGCCTGGGCGAGCTGATGCTCGAGACGCCGCCGGACAGGGTCGTCGGATTGCTGACGTTTCTGCGCGACGACCCGAAGTGCCTGTTCAAGCAGTTGATCGACATCTGCGGCGTCGATTGGCCGGAGCGCGAGAAGCGCTTCGATGTCGTCTACAATCTCCTCAGCCTCAAGAACAACCAGCGCATCCGGGTGAAGGTCGCGACCGACGAGACGACGCCCGTGCCGTCGGCCGCCTCGGTCTACAGCTCGGCCGGCTGGTTCGAGCGCGAGACCTACGACCTCTACGGCGTGTGGTTTGCCGAGCATCCCGACCTGCGCCGCATCCTGACGGACTATGGCTTCGAGGGGCATCCGCTGCGCAAGGACTTCCCGCTGACCGGCTTCGTCGAGCTGCGCTGGGACGACGTGCAGAAGCGCGTGGTCTACGAGCCGGTGAAGCTTGCGCAGGAATTCCGCCGCTTCGACTTCCTGAGCCCGTGGGAGGGCGCACGACAGGTGCTGCCCGGCGACGAGAAGGCCCAGGAGAAGGGCAAGACGAGCTGACATGTCCGACGTCGAGATCAAGACCCTGACGATGAACTTCGGGCCGCAGCACCCGGCGGCCCACGGCGTGCTGCGCCTCGTCGTCGAGATGGACGGCGAGATCGTCGAACGCTGCGACCCGCATATCGGCCTGCTGCATCGCGGCACCGAGAAGCTGATCGAATACAAGAGCTACCTGCAGGCGGTGCCGTACTTCGACCGGCTCGACTACGTCTCGCCGATGAACCAGGAGCACGCCTACGCGCTGGCCGTCGAGAAGCTCCTGGGCATCGAGGCGCCGGAACGCGGCCAATACATCCGGGTGCTGTTCTCGGAGATCACGCGCATCCTGAACCATCTCCTGAACGTCACGACATTCGCGATGGATACCGGCGCGCTGACTCCGCCGCTCTGGGGCTTCGAACAGCGCGAACTGCTGATGGAGTACTACGAGCAGGTGAGTGGCTCGCGCATGCATGCGGCCTACTTCCGGCCGGGCGGCGTCCACCAGGACCTGCCGGCCGGCATGCTCGATTCCATGGAAGGATGGATCAAGCAGTTCTATCCGTTCATGAAGGATATCGAGCACCTGCTGAACGAGAACCGCATCTTCCGTCAGCGCACGGTCGACATCGGCGTGGTCTCGGCAGACCAGGCACTGGACTGGGGTTTCTCGGGTCCGCTGATCCGCGCTTCGGGCATCCCGTGGGACCTGCGCAAGTCCCAGCCCTACGACGTCTACGAACGCATGGATTTCGACATCCCGGTCGGCAAGACCGGCGACTGCTTCGCGCGCTACCTCGTGCGCATCGAGGAGATGTACCAGAGCGCCCGTATCATGGAGCAGTGCGTGGCGGCCCTGCGCAAGGTCGGCGGGCCGGTGCGGGTGGACGATCGCAAGATCTCGCCACCGCGCCGCGGCGAGATGAAGGGCTCGATGGAAGCGCTCATCCATCACTTCAAGCTCTACACCGAGGGCTACAAGGTCCCGGCGGGCGAGACCTACACGGCCGTCGAGGCGCCAAAGGGCGAGTTCGGCGTCTATCTCGTGTCCGACGGCACCAACAAGCCGTACCGTTGCAAGATCCGCGCTCCGGGCTTCCCGCACCTGCAGGCGCTCGACATGATGACCAGGGGCCACCAGCTCGCCGACATGTCGGCGAACATCGGTTCGCTCGACATCGTGTTCGGCGAGATCGACCGCTAGGAGACGATGAGATGGCGATGATCACCGCCGATCCCAAGGACGTGCCGCAGGTCGCGCACTTCGCCTTCACGCCGGAGAATCTCGCGAAGGCGAAGGAGCTGATGGCGCACTATCCGCCGGGCCGCCAGGCGAGCGCCGTGATCGGCGTGCTCGATCTGGCGCAGCGCCAACAGGGTTGGCTGCCGCGCGTGGCGATGGACGAGGTGGCCAGGCTCCTCGATATGGCGCCGATCCGCGTCTACGAGATCGCGACCTTCTATACGATGTTCCAGCTCAAGCCGAAGGGCAGGTACCTGCTGCAGGTCTGCACCACGACGCCGTGCTGGCTACGCGGCTCGGAGGCGGTGATGAAGGCCTGCCAGCATGCCGCCGACGGTGACATGTTCAGCGTCCAGGAAGTCGAATGCCTCGGCGCCTGCGTCAACGCGCCGGTCGTGCAGATCAACGACGATTTCTACGAGGACCTCGACGAGGCCTCGATCTCCAAGGTGCTCGACGCTTTCCGTCGCGGGGAGACACCGAAGCCCGGTCCGCAGGTCGATCGTCAGACATCGGCGCCGCAGGGCGGCCTCACCACCTTGAAGGGCGAGTAGCGCGATGCTCGGCGACAAGGACCGCATCTTCACCAATCTTTACGGCGTCCATGACTGGCGCCTTGCCGGCGCGCGCGCGCGCGGTGCCTGGGACAATACCAAGGCGCTGCTGGACAAGGGCCAGGACTGGATCATCGACGAGATGAAGAAGTCCGGCCTGCGCGGTCGTGGCGGCGCGGGCTTCCCGACCGGCATGAAATGGTCGTTCATGCCCAAGGAGGTGAAGGATCGGCCGCACTATCTAGTCGTCAACGCCGACGAGTCCGAGCCCGGCACTTGCAAGGATCGCGACATCATGCGTCACGATCCGCACCTGTTGATCGAGGGCTGCCTGGTCGCAGGCTTCGCGATGCGTGCCAACGCCGGCTACATCTACGTGCGTGGCGAGTTCTACAACGAGGCGCAGCACCTGATCGCCGCCATCAAGGAGGCCTACGACGCGGGCCTGCTGGGCAAGAACGCCTGCGGCTCGGGCTGGGACTTCGATCTCTACGTCCATCGCGGCGCCGGCGCCTATATCTGCGGCGAGGAGACCGCCCTGCTGGAGAGCCTCGAGGGCAAGAAGGGCATGCCGCGGCTGAAGCCGCCGTTCCCGGCCGGCGCCGGCCTCTATGGCTGCCCGACGACGGTGAACAACGTCGAATCTATTGCGGTCGCGCCGACTATCCTGCGCCGTGGCGCCGCCTGGTTCGCCGGCATCGGCCGGCCCAACAACACCGGCACCAAGCTCTTCTGCATCTCCGGCCACGTGAACAGGCCGTGCAATGTGGAAGAGGAGATGGGGATTCCCCTCAAGGAGCTGATCGAGCGCCATGCCGGCGGCGTGCGCGGCGGCTGGGACAACCTGCTGGCGGTAATCCCGGGCGGCGCCTCGGTGCCGCTGCTGCCCAAGCCGATCTGCGACACCGTCCTGATGGATTTCGATTCTCTGCGCGACCAGAAATCGGGTCTCGGCACGGCGGCGGTCATCGTCATGGACAAGTCGACCGACGTCGTGAAGGCGATCGCGCGACTGAGCTATTTCTACAAGCATGAGAGCTGCGGCCAGTGCACGCCGTGCCGCGAGGGCACGGGGTGGATGTGGCGGGTGATGGAACGCATGGTGACGGGCAATGCGCGCCTCGAGGAGATCGATGCGCTCGAAGACGTCACCCGACAGGTCGAGGGACATACGATCTGCGCGTTGGGCGACGCTGCGGCGTGGCCGATCCAGGGTCTGATCCGCCATTTCCGGCCCGAGATGGAGCGCCGCATCCGCGCGCGCACCGAAAAACTGGCGGCCGAGTAGGCGGGCGAGGAACACGCAATGCCCAAGGTGAAGATCGACGGCGTCGAGATCGAGGTGCCGGCCGGCATCACGATCCTGCAGGCCTGTGAGCTGGCGGGCATCGAGATTCCGCGCTTCTGCTACCACGAGCGGCTGTCGATCGCCGGCAATTGCCGCATGTGCCTGGTCGAGGTGAAGCCCGGGCCGCCCAAGCCGCAGGCAAGCTGTGCGCTGCCCGTCGCCGACAAGCAGGAGATCTTCACCAACACGCCGATCGTGCAGAAGGCGCGCAAGGGCGTGATGGAGTTCCTGCTGATCAACCATCCGCTCGATTGCCCGATCTGCGATCAGGGCGGCGAGTGCGATCTGCAGGACCAGGCGATGGCCTACGGCTTCGACCGCAGCCGCTATCACGAGAACAAGCGGGCCGTTCCGGACAAGGAGCTGGGGCCGCTGGTCAAGACCTCGATGAACCGCTGCATCCACTGCACGCGCTGCATCCGCTTCGCGACCGAGGTCGCGGGCGTCGAGGAACTGGGTGCGACGGGTCGCGGCGAGGCCATGGAAGTGACGACCTACGTTCAACATGCGCTGTCCACGGAGCTCGCCGGCAACCTGGTCGATCTCTGTCCGGTTGGGGCGCTGACCTCCAAGCCGTACGCCTTCGAAGCGCGATCGTGGGAGCTCACCAAGACCGAATCGGTCGATGCGCTGGACGCTCTCGGCTCGAACATCCGGATCGACACGCGCGGCGCCCAGGTCATGCGCGTGCTGCCGCGGCTCAACGACGACGTCAACGAGGAGTGGATCTCCGACAAGACCCGCCACGCGATCGACGGCCTGCGTCGTCAGCGCCTGGATCGTCCCTATGTGCGCCGCGGCGGCAAGCTCGTTGCGGCGACTTGGGACGAGGCGTTCGGCGCCATCGTAGCCAAGCTCGGCGGCCTGGAAGGCTCGAAGATCGCGGCCATCGTCGGCGACCAGTGTGATGCGGAGTCCATGGTGGCTCTCAAGGACCTGATGCACGCGTTGGGTTCGCCCAACATCGATTGTCGTCAGGATGGCGCCAAGCTCGACGGCCCGCGCGGCAGCTACATATTCAATCCCGGCGTCCGCGGCATCGATTCCGCCGACGCCATACTCCTCATCGGCAGCAATCCGCGCGTCGAGTCGCCGGTGCTGAATGCCCGCATCCGCAAGCGCTACCTGCACGGCCGTTGCGCCGTCGCGAGCATCGGACCGGTTGCTGATCTCACCTATCCGGCAGAGCGTCTGGGCGCCGGCCCAGCGACCCTGCGCGAGCTGATCGACGGCAAGCTCGCCTTCTTCGAGAAGCTGAAGGCTGCGAGGAACCCGCTGATCGTCGTCGGCATGGGCGCGCTCGCTCGCGAGGACGGAGCAACCGTCTTGGCAATGGCGCGCGAGCTGGCGGAAAAGCTGAACGCCGTGCGCGAGGATTGGAACGGCTTTGCGGTCCTGCATACCGCTGCCGCCCGTGTCGGCGCGCTCGATCTCGGCCTGGTGCCGGGCGAGGGCGGCCGCGACGTGGCCGGTATCCTGGCCGGCTGCGAGAAGGGCGAGATCGGTGCGGTCTATCTGCTCGCGGCCGACGAGATCGACATGAAGCGGCTCGGCAAGGCGTTCGTCGTCTACCAGGGTCACCACGGCGATGCCGGCGCACACCGCGCCGATGTCATCCTGCCGGGGGCGGCCTATACGGAGAAGCCCGGCACCTACGTCAACACCGAGGGCCGCGTTCAGGTCGGCCGCCGCGCCGGCTATCCGCCGGGCGATGCCCGCGAGGATTGGGCGATTCTTCGGGCGCTGTCGGAGCGACTGGGCAAGACGCTGCCGTACGACTCGCTGGAGCAGGTTCGCGCGCGCCTCGTCACCGTCAACAAGGCGTTTGCGGCCATCGACCAGCAGGCGCCGGGAGCGTGGGGCCCGTTCGGCAAGGCCGGCAACACCACGGACGCGCCGTTCGCACCGGCAGTCGACAATTTCTACATGACCTGCCCGATCAGCCGCGCCTCCAAGACGATGGCCGACTGTGTCGCCTCGCGGTCGCACCTCATGGCGGCGGAGTAGGGTATGTACGCCGACCTCATTCAGTTCTTCACGACCAATTGGCTCGGCCAGGCGATCGTCATTCTGGTCCAATGCCTGGCCGTCACCGTGCCGCTGCTGGTCGCCGTTGCCTACATGACCTATGTCGACCGCAAGGTCTGGGCGTCGATCCAGCTCCGTCGCGGCCCCAACGTGGTCGGACCGTTCGGCCTGTTGCAGCCCTTCGCCGACGGCCTCAAGCTGGTGCTCAAGGAAACCATCGTCCCGTCGAGCGCCAACGGCGTGCTGTTCATAATCGCGCCCATGATCACCTTCATGACCGCGCTGGTCGCGTGGGCGGTCGTGCCGTTCGACAACGGCTGGGTCATCGCCGACATCAACGTCGGCATTCTCTACCTCTTCGCAATCTCCTCGCTCGGCGTCTACGGCATCATCATCGCCGGCTGGGCGTCCAACTCGAAGTACGCGTTCCTGGGTGCGCTGCGCTCGGCGGCGCAGATGGTGTCGTACGAGGTCTCGATAGGATTCGTGCTGATCACCGTCCTGCTTTGCGTCGGTTCGCTCAACCTGTCCAAGGTCGTGCTTGCCCAATCCGGCTGGTTCTGGAACTGGTTCTGGCTGCCGCTGCTGCCGATGTTCGTCATCTTTTTCATCTCGGCACTGGCGGAAACCAACCGCACGCCGTTCGACCTGCCGATGTCGGAGGCGGAGCTGGTGGCGGGCTTCCACACCGAATACTCCTCGATGACGTTCGGCCTGTTCTTCCTCGGCGAATACGCCAACATGATCCTGCTCTCGGCGATGGGCGCCGTGCTGTTCCTCGGCGGCTGGATGTCGCCGGTGCCGTACGCGCCGTTCACCCTGGTGCCGGGTGTCGTCTGGTTCGCGCTGAAGATCGCCTTCCTGCTCTTCGTCTTCAGCTGGACCAAGGGCACGTTGCCCCGCTACCGCTATGACCAGCTGATGCGGCTGGGCTGGAAGGTCTTCCTTCCCGTGTCGCTCGGCTGGGTCGTCCTCACCGCCGCCGTGCTGCAGTTCGGCGGCTGGGTTCCGAAGCCTTAGGAGATCGCACCATGGCTTCCCTCGACCGTACCGCACGCGCCTTCCTGCTCTCCGAGCTGGTGGCGGGCTTCGTCCTCACCTTGAAATACATGTTCAAGCCCAAGGTGACGGTGAACTATCCCTACGAGAAGGGGCCGCTCAGCCCGCGGTTCCGCGGCGAGCACGCGTTGCGCCGCTATCCGAACGGCGAGGAGCGCTGCATCGCGTGCAAGCTCTGCGAGGCCATCTGCCCGGCGCAAGCCATCACCATCGAGGCCGAGCCGCGCGACGACGGCAGCCGCCGCACGACGCGCTACGACATCGACATGACGAAGTGCATCTACTGTGGCTTCTGCCAGGAAGCCTGCCCGGTCGACGCCATCGTCGAGGGGCCGAACTTCGAGTTCTCGACCGAGACGCGCGAGGAGCTCATGTACAACAAGGACAAGCTGCTCGCGAACGGCGACCGCTGGGAGAGCCTGATCGCGGCCAACCTCCAGTCCGACGCCGCGTATCGCTGAGCCGGGCGGGGGGAGAGACAAGATCATGCTGCTCCAGGCTCTGGCCTTCTATGTCTTCGCGGCGGTGACGGTCGCGTCGGCCGCCATGGTCGTGGTCTCGCGCAACCCGGTCTATTCGGTGCTGTTCCTGATCCTTGCGTTCTTCAACGCGGCGGCCCTGTTCGTGCTGATCGGCGCCGAGTTCATCGCGATGATCCTGGTCATCGTCTATGTCGGCGCGGTCGCGGTGCTGTTCCTGTTCGTCGTGATGATGCTCGACATCAACCTCGCCGAACTGCGCGAAGGATTCCTGAAGTACCTGCCGGTCGGAGCCCTGATCGGTGCGGTGCTGCTGTTCGAGATATTCATCGGCCTCGGCGTCGTCGGCAGCGGCTCCTCGACCATGACCGCTCTCGACAAGGCGGGCGCGCAGGTCCTCGCCGTCGACAACACCCGGGCGATCGGCCGGGTGCTGTATACGCAGTATTTCTACCTCTTCCAGGTCGCCGGGATCGTCCTCCTGGTGGCGATGATCGGCGCCATTGTCCTTACCCTGCGGACGCGCCCGGGCGTCCGTCGCCAGAAGGTCGGCGAGCAGCTTTATCGGCCGAAGGGCGATGCCGTCAGCGTGGTCAAGGTGCCGACGCGAGGAGGGGTGTGATGACCATCGGCCTCGAGCACTATCTGGCGGTCGCTGCCATCCTGTTTACGCTTGGCATCCTGGGCATCTTCCTCAACCGCAAGAACGTCATCGTCATCCTGATGTGCGTCGAGCTGATGCTGCTCGCCGTGAATATCAACCTCGTGGCGTTCTCGATCTTCCAGGGCAACGTCGTCGGCCAGGTCTTCGCCATGCTGGTGCTGACTGTGGCCGCCGCCGAGGCGGCCATTGGCCTCGCCATCCTGGTGGTCTACTTCCGCAACCGCGGGACGATCGCGGTCGAAGACATCAACGCGATGAAGGGCTAGGGGCACGCACTCATCATGGACCTCGCCATCAAGCTCATCGTCTTCCTGCCGCTGGTCGCGGCGGCGCTCGCCGGCCTCTTCTGCCGCGTGATCGGGGATCGGCCTGCGCAGATCGTGACCTGCGCAGCACTCCTGATCGCCGCGGCACTCTCGATCTTCGTGTTCATGCGGATCGGGTTCGGTCCGGCAGACGGCAAGCTTGTGGTCGTGAAGCTATTTTCCTGGATCGATTCCGGAACGCTCGACATCGCTTGGTCGCTGCGCGTCGACACGCTGACGGCGGTCATGCTGATCGTCGTCACGGGCGTGTCCTCGATGGTCCATGTCTATTCCGTCGGCTACATGGAAGAGGATCCGTCGATCCCGCGGTTCATGTCCTACCTCAGCCTGTTCACCTTCTTCATGTTGATGCTGGTGACGGCGGACAACCTGGTGCAGCTATTCTTCGGCTGGGAAGGCGTGGGCCTCGCGTCCTATCTCCTCATCGGCTTCTGGTACGACAAGCCGTCGGCCAATGCCGCGGCCATGAAGGCCTTCATCGTGAACCGGGTCGGCGATTTCGGCTTCGCGCTGGGCATCTTCGCGGTCTGGATGCTGTCGGGCTCGGTCGGCTTCGAGGAGATCTTCGGCAAGGCGCCGCAGATGGCGCAGATGCGCATCCAGTTCCTCGGCATGGACCTGCCGGCACTCGAAACTGCCTGCCTGCTGCTGTTCGTCGGTGCCATGGGCAAGTCGGCCCAGCTCGGCCTGCACACATGGCTACCGGACGCGATGGAAGGCCCGACCCCAGTGTCGGCGCTGATCCATGCCGCGACCATGGTCACCGCCGGTGTCTTCATGGTCTGCCGGCTCTCTCCGCTCTTTGAGCTGGCGCCCACGGCGCTCGCGGTTGTGACGTTGATCGGCGCCGCCACGGCGTTCTTCGCCGCCACGGTCGGCCTGACCCAGTTCGACAACAAGCGGGTCGTGGCCTACTCGACCTGCAGCCAGCTCGGCTACATGTTCTTCGCCTGCGGCGTCGGCGCCTATTCGGCGGCTATGTTCCACCTGATGACCCACGCCTTCTTCAAGGCGCTGCTGTTCCTCGGCTCGGGTTCGGTGATCCATTGCCTGCACCACGAGCAGGACATGCGGAAGATGGGCGGTGTCAGAGAGAAGGCACCGCAGACCTTCGTCCTGATGTGGGTCGGCACCCTGGCCCTGTCGGGTATCGGCATCCCGTTCATCCTGGGCAACGGCCTGGGCTTCGCCGGCTTCTACTCCAAGGACATCATGCTCGAGGCGTCGTACGGCGTGCACACGACCGTCGGCCTGATTGCCTTCTGGCTGGGCGTGATCGCGGCGTTCATGACGGCGTTCTATTCGACGCGCCTCATGTTCATGACGTTCTACGGCAAGTACCGGGGCGACCATCACACCTGGGACCATGCCCACGAGTCGCCGGCCGTCATGATGATCCCGCTCTATGTGCTGGGCATCGGTGCGGCGTTTTCGGGCCTTGTCGCCTACGAGTGGTTCGTCGGCCATGACTGGCATGCCTTCTGGGGCAGCTCGATCGCCGTCAAGTCGACGGAGGAGGTGCTGCATCACGCGCACGAGGTGCCGCTGTGGGTGAAGCTGCTGCCGCTCGTGATGGCCGTGTCGGGCATCGCGCTCAGCTACTACTACTATGTCGTGAAGACGGACCTGCCGGCACGCACAGTGAGGACGTTCCCGGGCCTGCACGCGCTGTTCTACAACAAGTGGTACTTCGACGAGATCTATGAAGCCGTGTTCGTCAGGCCGGCGCTGGCGATCGGCCGCGTGCTCTGGAAGAAGGGCGACGGTGCCATAATCGACGGGCTGGGCCCGGACAACATCGCCGCCCGCGCGCAGGTCATGTCGGGCGTGCTCAGCCGCTTCCAGAGCGGCTATCTATACCACTACGCGTTCGTGATGCTGGTCGGCGTTGCCGGCCTCGTCACCTACTTCATGCTGTCGGCGAGGTAAGGCCCGATGTCGAGCTGGCCCATCCTCTCCCTGATCACGTTCCTGCCGCTGGTGGGTGCGTTGTTCTGCCTGGTCGTCAACGGCCCCAAGGAAGCCGTGGATCGCAATTGCCGCAGTGCGGCGCTGCTGACCTCGCTCGTCACCTTTCTGGTCTCGCTGGTGCTGTGGATCCGCTTCGATCCCACAAAGGCCGGCTTCCAGTTCGAGGAGAAGCTCGAATGGGTGCCCGCGCTGGGCGTCGGCTACCATATGGGAATCGACGGCATTTCGCTGTTCTTCGTGCTGTTGTCGACGCTGCTGACGCCGATCTGCATCCTGGCGAGCTGGGAATCGATCAAGGTCCGGGTCAAGGAATACATGGTCGCGTTCCTCGTGCTCGAGACCTTCATGGTCGGCATGTTCTGCGCCCTCGACCTCGCGCTGTTCTACATCTTCTTCGAAGGCGTCCTGATCCCGATGTTCCTGATCATCGGCGTGTGGGGCGGCAAGCGGCGCGTCTACGCGGCCTTCAAGTTCTTCCTCTACACGCTGCTCGGCTCGGTGCTGATGCTGCTGGCCATGATCGCCATCTACTGGCAGGTCGGCTCGACGGACCTGCCGACGGCGATGGAGAAGCTCAATCTGCCGTTCACCTGGCAGTGCTGGCTGTGGCTGGCCTTCTTCGCCTCCTTCGCGGTGAAGGTACCGATGTGGCCGGTGCACACCTGGCTGCCGGACGCCCACGTCGAGGCGCCCACGGCGGGCTCGGTCATCCTGGCCGGCGTCCTTCTGAAGATGGGCGGCTACGGCTTCCTGCGGCTGTCCATTCCGCTGCTGCCCGAGGCGACGCAGTACTTCGCGCCGCTGATCTTCGGCCTGTCGATCGTGGCGGTGATCTACACCTCGCTGGTCGCCCTGGTGCAGGAGGACATGAAAAAGCTGATCGCCTATTCGTCGGTCGCCCACATGGGATTCGTGACGATCGGCGCCTTCGTCATGAACATGCAGGGTGTCCAGGGCTCGATCTTCCAGATGCTGAGCCACGGCATCGTGTCGGCCGCGCTCTTCCTTTGCGTCGGCGTGGTCTACGACCGCATGCACACACGCGAGATCGCCGCCTACGGCGGCCTGGTACACCGCATGCCGCGCTACGCCTTCACCTTCATGTTCTTCACCCTGGCGAGCGTCGGCTTGCCGGGGCTGTCGGGCTTCGTCGGCGAGTTCCTGGTCCTGCTGGGCACCTTCAAGGCCAATACCTGGGTGGCGTTCCTGGCGGCGACCGGGCTGATTCTCGGTGCCGCGTATGCGCTCTGGCTCTATCGCAAGATCATCTTCGGCGAGCTTACCAAGGACTCGCTCAAGGCCATCGCGGACATGGACCGGCGCGAGATCGCCGTGTTCCTGCCGCTCGTGCTGCTGACGCTGTGGATGGGCGTCTATCCGAATTCCTTCCTCGATCCGATGGCGCCGGCGGTCGACAAGCTGATCGGCGACTATCAGGCGGCCCTGAAGCTCGCCCGCACCGCGGCGTTGGCGCCGTGAGCGGCCGGGAGTGACGAACATGATTCTCGGTCTCGAATCCTGGGCGCTGGCCCGGCCGGAGCTCTTCCTCGCCGCCGTGACAGCCTTGCTGCTGATCTACGGCGTGGTGCGCGGCGAAGCCGCCACGCCCTTCGTCTCCCTGGCGACGTCGCTTGCGCTGCTGGTTACGGCGGCGTTGCTGTTCATGCCCTATCGCGAAGGCACGGCCTTCGCCTCGTTGTTCATCGTCGACCGCCTGACCGCCACCATGAAGGTGTTGGTGCTGCTCGGGGCCGCCATCACCATCCTGATGTCGCGCGCCTATTTCGAGCGCGCCAAGGCCTGGCGCTTCGAGTATCCGCTGCTGGTGGCGCTGGCCACCCTCGGCATGATGCTGATGATCTCGGCCAACGACCTGATGGCGCTCTATGTCGGCCTCGAGCTGCAGTCGCTGGCGCTCTACGTGGTCGCCGCCTTCCAGCGGGACAGCATCCGGTCGACCGAGGCGGGCGTGAAGTACTTTGTCCTGGGTTCGGTCGCCTCGGGAATGCTGCTGTTCGGCTCGTCGCTGATCTACGGCTTCTGCGGCGGCACGGCATTCGTGCAGATCTCGCGCGCCTTGCTCGACGGCAAGGGCGGGGAGATCGGCACGATCATCGGCCTGGTGTTCGTCGTGGCGGGCCTCGCCTTCAAGGTCTCGGCCGTGCCCTTCCACATGTGGACGCCTGACGTCTACGAGGGTGCGCCGACGCCGGTCACGGCGCTGTTCGCCGTGGCACCCAAGATCGCCGCCATGTCGCTGCTCGTCTCGGTCCTGATGGGGCCCTTCAAGCCGCTGTTCGTCCAGTGGCAGCAGATCATCATCGTGGCCGCCGTACTCTCGATGGCGCTGGGGGCGTTTGCAGCCCTTCGCCAGCAGAACATCAAGCGCCTGATGGCCTACTCCTCGATCGGCAACGTCGGCTACATCCTGCTGGGCGTTGCCAGCGGCAGCGAGAAGGGCATCGAGGCGGTGGTGTTCTTCCTCGCCATCTACCTCGTCATGACCTTGGGCGTGTTCGCCACCATCCTGATGATGAAGCGCCGCGACGTCATGCTGGAGGACATCTCTGACCTGGCGGGCCTGGCGCGCAGCCAGCCGATGATGGCCTTCGCCCTGCTGATCTTCATGTTCTCGCTGGCCGGCATCCCGCCGATGGCCGGCTTCTGGGGCAAGCTCTACATCTTCATCGCCGCCGTCGAGGCCAAGCTCTTCATCCCGGCCGTGCTGGGCGTGCTGGCCTCGGTCGTGGCGTCCTACTACTACCTGCGCATCGTCAAGGTGATGTACTTCGACGAGCCCGCGGAGGCGATCGACCGCCCGGCGTTCGGCGTCAACCGTGCCGTGGCGCTGGTCGCTGCCTTCCTGGTGGCGGTGTTCTCGCTGGTGCCGCAGCCGCTCAGCCTGATCGCCGCGGCTGCGGCGAAGGGCCTCTTCCCGTGACACAACCGCCCGTCCTGCCGGACGGGTGGACGCTGGTCGCGCTCGACAGCGTCGGCAGCACCAACGACGAGGCGGCGCGACTGGCTGATGGCGGAGCCCCCGAAGGCACCGTCGTCTGGGCGCGCAAGCAGCTTGGTGGCCGCGGCCGCCGCGGGCGGAGCTGGGCGTCACCCAAGGGCAATCTCTACAGTTCGACGATCTTGCGCCCCGGGTGCGCCGCGGCGCGTGCGGCGGAGCTCGGCTTCGTGGCCGCGCTGGCCGTCGGCGACATTGTGCCGGCCGACCGCGCGGTGCGCCTGAAATGGCCCAACGACGTGCTGGTCGACGGTGGCAAGGTGGCGGGCATCCTGCTGGAGAGCGCCATCGCCCAGGATGGCCGCGTGGAGCATGTCGTCGCGGGAATCGGCATCAACGTCGCCTTCGCCCCGCAATTGCCGGAGATGCGTTATCCCGGCGCGGCTTTGGGCGGCACGGTCGAGGCGGCACTTGAGAGGCTGACGCGGGCCCTCGTAACGCGCCTGGCCGAGTGGCGTCGCGACGGCTTCGGGGCGATCCGCGGCGCATGGCTCGCCAAGGCGGGGCCGCTGGGTGCCGACCTCGACGTACGGCTGGGCGACGAACTCGTTCGCGGCCAGTTCGCCGGGGTGGACGCTGACGGCGCGCTCCTGCTGGACACGTCCGATGGCCGCCGCAAGATCGTTTCGGGCGAGTTGCTGGGCCGTGCGGCCTGAGGAGGACGGCGATGCTGCTTGCGATCAACGCCAACAACACCAACGTCAAGTTCGGCGTCATCGACGGTGACAGGATCGTCGGGGAATGGCGTCAGCACACGTCGGCGATGCGCACGGCGGACGAGCACGCGGTCTGGCTGTTCCAGTTGATGGCCATGGAAGGCATCGACGTCAAGTCGATCACGGATGCCATCATCGGCAGCGTCGTGCCGCAGGCGACCTTCAACCTCCGCCGGCTCTGCACGCGGTATTTCGGCTGCGAACCGCTGGTCCTCGGCGAGCCGAACGTCAACTACGGCATCAAGATCAAGGGCCAGGGAGCAGGCGCCGACCGCATCTGCAACACTGTCGGCGCGAGTATCCTGTTTCCCAGGACGGCGATGGTGGTCGTCGACTTCGGCACAGCCACCACCTTCGATGTGGTCGACGAAGAGGGCAGCTACTGCGGCGGCGTGATCGCCCCGGGCATCAATCTCAGCATCGAAGCACTGGTCAATGCGACCGCGCTGTTGCCGCGCATCGTGGTCGAGAAGCCCGGGCACGTCATCGGCACCGACACCGTCGAATGCATGCACTCGGGCGTGTTCTGGGGATACGTCGGTCTAGTCGAGGGCATTGTCGCGCGGATCAGGACCGAATTCGGTCGGCCGATGCGCGTGATATCCACCGGCGGTCTCGCACCGGTGTTCGAAGGCGCAACCTCGATCATTGAGCAGATCGTGCCCGACATCACCGTGCGCGGGCTGATCGAGATATACAAACGCAGCAAGGCATGACCGTTCCGGGCAACGAAGAGCTGCTGTTTCTCGCCCTGGGGGGGGCCGGCGAGATCGGCATGAACCTCAACCTCTATGGCCACGCCGGAAAGTGGCTGATGGTCGACCTCGGCATCGCCTTTGCCGATGAGACAATGCCGGGCATCGAGGTCGTGATGCCCAACCCGGAGTTCATCGTCGAACGCCGGGACGATCTGTTGGGCATCGTATTGACGCATGCTCACGAGGACCATCTGGGCGCCGTTGCCGACCTGTGGCCGAGATTGAAGGCGCCGGTTTACGCCACTCCCTTTGCGGCCTCTGTGCTGCGCCGCAAGCTCACCGAGGCCGGGTTGCGGGATGCGGTGCCGGTGACCGAGATCCCGCTTGGCGGCAAGTTCGGCCTGGCGCCGTTCGAGCTCGAGTTCATCACCATGACGCACTCGATCCTCGAACCCAATGCCCTGGCGATCCGCACCAGGCTCGGCACGGTCTTCCACACCGGCGACTGGAAGATCGATCCGGAGCCGCTGCTCGGCGACGTCACCGACGAAGCGATGCTGAGGCGCATCGGTGACGAGGGCGCGCTGGCCATGGTCTGCGACAGCACCAACGTCTTCGTCGAGGGGGAGGCGGGCTCCGAGGCCCTGGTGCGGGGCAATCTCGAGAATCTGGTGCATGGCCGCAAGGGCCGCGTGGCCGTGACCTGCTTCGCCTCCAACCTGGCGCGCGTCGAAAGCATTGCGCTTGCCGCTATCGCCGCCGGCCGCCACCCGGTTCTGTCCGGGCGGGCACTCCAGCGCATGGTCGAGGCCGCCCAGGAGTGCGGCTATCTGCTCGATTTCCCCGAATGTGTCCCCGAACAGCAGGCCGGGTTCCTGCCGCGCGACAAGGTCCTGTTCATCTGCACCGGCAGCCAGGGCGAGCCGCGCGCCTCCATGGCCAAGCTCGCCGGCAACGAGCATCGCGATCTGGTGCTGGAGGAGGGCGACACGGCGATTTTCTCGGCCCGCGTCATTCCCGGCAACGAGCGCTCGGTCGGACGGTTGCAGAACGCCCTGATGGCTCATGGTGTGGAAGTGATCACCGACCGCGAGGCGGACATCCACGTCTCCGGCCACCCGGCGCGCGATGAACTCGTCAGGGTCTATCAGTGGATCCGGCCGAAGATCGCCGTCCCCGTGCACGGCGAAGTCCGGCACATGGTCGAGCATGCGGCGTTGGCCCGGTCCTGCCAGGTGCCGGAGACCGTGGTGGCTCCAAATGGCACGCTCGTCCGGCTGGCGCCGGGACCGGCAGAGATCATCGACCACGTACCCGTAGGACGGCTTGCCCGTGATGGCGATGGCCTTGTGGCGCTCGACGGCGAGCCGCTGCGCGAGCGGCGCAAGCTTCTGTGGAACGGCGCGGCGGCGGCCACCCTGGTGATCGACAAGCGCGGCAAGGCGGTCGCGACGCCCAGGATTTCGCTGCGGGGCATCGAGGACGAGGACGGAGAGCTGACCGAGGCAGTCGTCGCGGCGCTCGACGAGATGCTCGCCGATCTCAATGCGGCGGAGCGGGGCGACGACAGCCGGATCGAGGAAGCTGCCCGGCTGACCGTCCGGCGCGTCGTGCGCGCACACCTCGGCAAGAAGCCGTTGACGGACGTGCACATCGTCCGCATCTAGAGGCGAGCCCGCCGGAGAGACCGATGATCGGACGTTTGAACCATATCGCCATTGCCGTGCCCGACCTTGCGAAGGCGTCGGAACTCTACCGCACTGTGATGGGGGCGAAAGTGAGCGAACCCAAGGCCCAGCCGGCGCATGGCGTGACGGTGGTCTTCGTCGAGCTGCCGAACACCAAGATCGAGTTGCTGCATCCGCTGGGCGAGAAGTCGCCCATCGCCAATTTCCTGTCCCGCAACGCCGATGGCGGCATCCACCACGTCTGCTACGAGGTCGAGGATATCTACGCCGCCCGCGACAAGCTGAAGGCGCAGGGGGCGCGCGTCCTTGGCGGCGGGGAGCCCAAGATCGGCGCACACGACAAGCCCGTCCTGTTCCTGCACCCCAAGGACTTCACCGGCACCCTGATCGAACTCGAACAGGTCTGAAGGGAGCTGTGCCATGAGCTGGGCCACCGGCGTCATGGTCTATTTCGTGATCTGGTGGACGGTGCTGTTCGCCGTCCTGCCGCTGGGCGTCAGCCGTGTCCGGGAGCCGGGCAGGGGCGAGGAACGCGGCGCTCCGGAGCGGCCTCAGCTCGTTCGCAAGGCGATCATCACCACCATTGTCGCGGCGGTTCTCTGGTTGGGTTTTTTCCTGCTTCACCAGGCCGATGTTTTCAGTTTTCGACGCCTTGAGGGTTCTTAATCCAATTTCTTAGGATTACTACGTAACCACTTGATAAAAAAAGAAACGGCGGACCGTGGTCCGCCGTCCTCTACCCCCGAAACTCGTCGTAGGCGGCTTTAGCCGCTCTCCTCCCTAAACTCGGGCTGCGCCCAAGCCGTAGGCTCTTTAGCGTGCCCTCTCTGGCTTGCCAAGACCTTTTCTTTCGATCGCCGAGCGTCCGCAGAACAATTGTTATGAGGCGTGGTCGTTCGTCGACATACAAATGTCCCTACTGGTCCGCTGATCATCCGATGATCACGTACTTGACCACGAAGAGTACAGCGAGAATTCCGACGGCCGGATGAACGTCGCCGAAACGACCCGCGGCGATTTTGATTCCGGCGTACGAGATGAATCCGAAGGCAATGCCGTCGGCGATCGAGAAAGTGAACGGCATGGCAAGCGCCGTGATGACCGCCGGCGCCGCTTCGGTGATGTCGCTCCACTCGATCTCCGTGAGGCCACGCGCCATCAGGCACGCGACATAGAGCAGCGCCGGCGCCGTGGCGTAGGCAGGAATCGATCCAGCCAGCGGGGCGAGGAACAGGGCGAGGAGGAACAGCACGCCGACCGCGGCCGCGGTGAGGCCCGTACGCCCGCCGGCGTTGATGCCTGAGGCGCTCTCGATGTAGCTCGTCGTGGTCGACGTTCCGACCGCAGCGCCGATCATCGCTGCGGCGCTGTCGGAGATCAGCGCCCCGCGCAGCCGCGGCACCGTACCGTCCGGCCGCATGAAGCCGCCGCGATGGGCCAACGCGATCAGCGTGCCGGTATTGTCGAACAGGTCGACGAACAGGAAGGCGAAGACGACGGTCACCAGGCCGACCTTGAGGGCACCCGCGAGGTCCATCTGCAGGAACACCGGCGCGATCGAGGGCGGGAGGTCGAAGATACCGGCGAATTTCTGCTGGCCTGCCAGGATCGAGATCACAGTCACGACCAGGATGCCGATGATGACACCGCCCATGACACGGCGATACTCCAGCGCCACGATCAGGGCGAAGCCCAGCACTGCCATCACCACGGGCCAGCTCGTGAGATTGCCGTGCGAGACCAGCGTCGCGGGGTGGGCGACGACGATGCCGGCGTTCTTCAGAGCGATCAGTGCCAGGAACAGGCCGATGCCGGCGGCGATCGCCATCTTGAGCGACTTCGGGATGGCGTTGACGATCCACTCGCGGATCGGCAGCACGCTGATGACCAGGAAGATCACCCCGGAGATGAAGACACAGCCCAGGGCGATCTGCCAGCTGTAGCCCATGCCGCCCACGACGCCGAAGGCGAAGTAGGCGTTGAGGCCCATGCCCGGCGCGAGGGCAATGGGATAGTTCGCGAGAAAGGCCATCAGGAAGCAGCCGATGGCGGCGGCGACGCAGGTGGCGGCGAACACCGCCCCGAACGGCATCTTCGCCTCGGCGAGGATCGCGGGATTGACGAAGATGATGTAGGCCATTGTCAGGAAGGTCGTCAGACCGGCGACGAGTTCGGTCCGGACAGTCGTCCTGTTCTCGCTCAGCTTGAAGATCTGCTCGAACATCCTGCTCTCCCCGGGTTGTCGCGCTGAGTGTGCGGGCATCGCCCTGTGCAAAACCAGACGGCCGGCCCCGGTTTGGCTCCCTGGTTTGCCTTTGCCCGACCCGTTCCCTACAGTCCGCGGCCACCCCGATAGCCGGACCGAGGACCAGCCAAGCATGCGGATGAGCCAGTATTTTCTGCCGACCCTGAAGGAGACTCCCTCGGAGGCGCAGATTGTCTCGCATCGCCTGATGCTGCGCGCCGGCCTCGTCCGCCAGACCAGCGCGGGCATCTATGCCTGGCTGCCGATCGGCTTTCGCGTGCTGAAGAACATCGAGCGCATCGTCCGCGAGGAACAGGATGCGGCCGGCGCCCAGGAGGTCCTGATGCCGACTATCCAGGCGGCGGACCTGTGGCGCGAGAGCGGCCGCTACGACGCCTACGGGCCCGAGATGCTGCGCATCAAGGACCGTCACGACCGCGAGATGCTCTACGGCCCGACCAACGAGGAGGTGATCACCGTCCTTTTCCGTGACGGCATCAAGAGTTATCGCGACCTGCCGAAGAACCTCTATCACATCCAGTGGAAGTTCCGCGACGAGGTCCGGCCGCGCTTCGGCGTGATGCGCGGCCGCGAATTCCTCATGAAGGACAACTATTCATTCGACGTCGACAAGGCGGGGGCCATCCGTTCGTACAACCGGATGTTCGTGGCCTACCTGCGTACCTTCGCCCGCATGGGGTTGAAGGCGATCCCCATGCGCGCCGACACCGGTCCGATCGGTGGCGACCTCAGCCACGAGTTCATCGTCCTGGCGGATACCGGTGAGAGCGCCGTGTTCTGCCACAAGGGCCTGGTCGACAAGGACATCCTCAGCCGCAAGATCGACTATTCGGCCGACCTCCAGCCGCTCGTCAACGAGTGGACGTCACTCTACGCCGCGACCGACGAGATGCACGACGCCAAGGCATTCGAGGCCCTGCCGGAAGGCGAGCGCCTGGCCGCCCGAGGCATCGAGGTCGGCCATATCTTCTACTTCGGCACCAGGTACTCGAAGCCGATGAACGCCACGGTGGCGGGCCCCGGCGGCGAACAGATCACGGTCGAGATGGGCTCCTACGGCATTGGCGTGTCGCGCCTGGTGGGTGGCATCATCGAGGCGAGCCACGACGAAGCAGGCATCGTGTGGCCGGAGGCCGTCGCGCCCTTCAAGGCGGCGATCGTCAATTTGAAGCCTGACGACGGCGCGGTCGGCGGAGCGTGCGAGAAGCTCTACGCCGCGCTCGCCGCAAAGGGCATCGAGGCGCTTCACGACGACCGCGACCTGCGGCCGGGTGCCAAGTTCGCTGATATGGACCTGATCGGCATTCCCTGGCAGGTCATCGTCGGGCCAAAGGGCCTGGCGGCCGGCAAGGTCGAGCTCAAGAACCGCAGGACTGGCGTCCGTGAGGAACTGCCGCCGGAACAGGTCCTCGCGCGGTTCAGCTAGGCCGGAGCAGGCGCGCACCATGGCCTTTGCCGCCGTCGAGCGCCTGATCGCCTTCCGCTACCTGCGGGCGCGCCGCGAGGAAGGCTTCATCTCGGTGATCGCCGGCTTCTCGCTGGTCGGCATCACCCTGGGCGTTGGCACGTTGATCGTCGTCATGGCCGTCATGAACGGTTTTCGTGTCGAGATGCTACACCAGATGTCGAGCATCAGCGGCCAACTCGGTGTGCAGGGTAACCGCGGCGGGCTGGAGGCCACGCCTGATCTGCTGAAGCGGCTGCGCGGGGTGCCGGGCGTGGTGACGGCGACACCCTCGGCCGAAGGCCAGTTCATGGCGGTGGCGGGCGACCGGGTGCGCGGCATCGTCCTGCGCGGCATTGCCCCGCAGGATCTGCGCAATCGGTTGCCCATATCGGCTGCTATCGAAGGAAGTCCCGACGTCCGCGAACGCTATCGCAGCCTGTGCCGCAGCGACGATGACAAGCCCATGAGTTGGGGCAGCCTCAGGTCCTTCGGCGACGACTTCTCCGTCGCCATCGGCCGGCGCCTGGCGGATTTTCTGGGGTTGAAGGTCGGCGACAGGCTGCAGCTGGTCTCGCCGGTATCCGTCGCCACGCCGCTGGGCATGATGCCGCGCTCGGCGGCGGCCCGCGTGGCGGCGATCTTCTGCACCGGCATGTACGACTACGACGCCAACTTCGTGTATGCGTCGATGCAGGACGCCCAGCGTCTGCTCGACCTCGGCGCGAACGTCACGGGCATCGAGGTCTTCGTGGCCGATGGCGCCTCGGCGGCGCAGACGCGCCACCTGCTCCAGGAAGCGGTCGGAACGCAGGGCTGGGTGTTCGACTGGTTCCAGGCCAATGCGGGATTTTTCGGCGCGATCCTCGCGCAGACGAACGTCATGTTCCTGGTCTTGACGCTGATCGTCGTCGTCGCGGCGTTCAACATCGTCTCGAGCCTGGTCATGCTGGTGCGCACCAAGACCGCCGACATTGCGATCCTGCGCACCATGGGGGCGAGCCGCGCGGCGGTCGCACGGATATTTCTCCTCGATGGCCTGGCGATCGGCGGTATCGGGACGGGCTTGGGAGTGGTCCTCGGGCTGGCCTTCGCGCGCAACATCGAAGCCATCCGGCAATGGCTGCAGCGCACCTTCGACATCGTCCTGTTCGACGAGACGCTCTACCTGCTGGCCGAGATGCCGTCGCGGATCGAGTGGACCGAAGTCGCGATCATCGCCGGCATGGCGCTGGTCTTCGCATTGCTCGCTTCTCTCTACCCGGCTGTGCGCGCGGCACGTCTCGATCCGGTCGAGGGACTCCGCCGTGAGTGACCGGGCGCCCGCCGTCGAGCGGTGGTTGGCCTGGCGCTACCTCGCCACCCGCCAGCGGGAGGGGTTCGTCTCCTTCATCGCGGTGTTTTCCCTGGTTGGCGTGGCGCTGGGCGTGGCGACCCTGATCGTGGTGCTGTCGGTCATGGGCGGGTTTCGCGAACAGCTTCTGGGGCGTATCATCGGCATGAACGGTCATGTTGTGATCGCCGCCCGCGACGGGCTGCTGCAGGCGACGCCAGATCTCCTGTCCAGGCTGGATGCCTTTCCGGGAGTGACGTCGGCCCGCCTCACCCTCGAGCGTCAGGCGCTCGTGACGGCCCACGGGCAGACGCGCGGTGCGATGCTTCGGGGGGTGCGGCGGGAAGACCTGCTGTCCCGGGATATGGTGACCAAAAACCTCGTCCAAGGCGACCTGGCCGAATTCGGTAGCCGTCCGGGCGTGGTGATCGGCGAGCGTCTGCGTCAGGCCATGCATGTACACGTGGGCGAGACCCTGACCGTGGTGACGCACCGGTTGAACGAGAACGGCACCATCGCGCCGCGCTATGCCGACTACGTGGTGCTTGCGAGTTTTCTGAGCCGTCGGTTCGAGTTCGACAACGGGCTTGTGTTCATCCCGCTCGCCATGCTGCAGGAAGACCTCGAGTATGGAAATCGGACTGTGAGTTCCATCGACGTGTTCCTGGCGGATCCGGCTGCTGCGCCGGCGGTGGCCGCTGAATTGCGGCAGACGCTCGGCCGGGACGACCTTCGCGTCGCCCATTGGTTGGGGCTGAACGCGAGATTCGTCGGCGCCTTGCAGGTCGAACGTGTCATGATGTTCATCATCCTGACGCTGATTGTCGTGGTGGCCGCCATGAATGTCGTGGCGAGCTTCACGATGCTGGTCAGGGTGAAGCGGGGGAGCATAGCCATCCTGCGGACGATGGGAGCGACACCGGGTACGATCGTGCGGGCCTTCTTTCTTGCCGCGGCAGCGGTCGGTGTCACGGGCACGGCGATCGGGACCGCCCTGGGGTTGCTGATCTGCGCCAACATGCCGTCGATCGGACGGTTGCTGTCGGCGATCACCGGGGCGGCCGGGGCGGGCGGTGCCGAAGTCGACTTCATCACGTCCATGCCGGTGCGCATCCAGGCCGCGGAGGTGTCGGCCATCGTCGCGGTCGCGATCGCGCTGTCGCTCGCCGCGGCTGCCTATCCGGCATGGCGTAGCACGAGGGCCGAACCCGTCGAAGGACTGCGTCATGAGTGAAACGGCCTTTCCGTTGGCGCTGCGCGGGATCAAGCGCACTTTCGTGCAAGGCGAGCGCCGCCTGGACGTGCTGAAGGGGGTGTCGCTCGATCTGCATCCCGGCGAGATCGTCGCTCTGGTCGGGCAGTCGGGCAGCGGCAAATCGACACTGCTCCACATTGCTGGCCTGCTGGAACAACCGGACGAAGGCGACGTGGTGGTCGATGGCAAGGCGACAGGGAGGCTGGCCGATCGCGAGCGGACAGGGCTCCGGCGCCAGTTTCTCGGCTTCGTCTACCAGTACCATCACCTGCTGCCGGAGTTCTCGGCGATCGAGAATGTGATGTTGCCGCAGATGCTGAGCGGTGTGCCGCGCGGGGAGGCCCGCAAGCGCGCCGTGGACCTGCTTTCTATGGTGCAGCTCGGCGGCAGACTTGATCATCGGCCCGGACGCCTCTCGGGCGGCGAGCAGCAAAGGGTGGCGATCGCCCGGGCCATCGCAAATGCGCCGCGCGTGCTGCTGGCCGACGAGCCGACCGGCAACCTCGATTCGGCAACGTCCGAGGCGGTGTTCCGTCAATTGCTCGGATTGGTCCGGGACACCGGCATGGCGGCCCTGGTCGCGACCCACAATCCCGAGCTTGCCGCCCGCATGGACAGAACCGTGACATTGAAGGATGGCGTGCTCGGCGCCTGACAACCCACAGGTCGAAGGACGATGATGGACTGTGGCCGTCGCTGATTTCATTCATCTCAAGGTCCGTTCCGCCTATTCGCTCACCGAAGGCGCGAACAAGGTCGACATCATCGTCTCGCTGGCGAAGGCCGAGGCGATGCCGGCGGTTGCGGTCACCGATCGCAACAACCTGTTCGGCGCCCTCGAGTTCTCCCAGTACGCTTCCAAGTCGGGCATCCAGCCAATCATCGGCTGCGACCTCGGCATCAGACGTGAAGAAGAGGGCGGACTGGCCACAGCTAGCAAGGTGCCGGCGATCGACTGGCTGACACTGCTGGTGCAGAGCGAGCAGGGCTACCTGAACCTGATGAGGTTGGTGAGCCGGGCTCATCTCGAATTCAAGACGGGGTCTGTATCGGCCCTGCACCTTCGCGACCTCGAGGGGGCGACGGAAGGACTTCTCGCCCTGACGGGCAGCGGTGGCAGCGGAGCGGGACGCCTGATCGCGGCCGGCCAGATCCCGGCGGCGAGTCATATGCTCGATCGGCTGCAGAGCCTCTTCGATGGTCGCCTGTATCTCGAATTGCAGCGTCACGGCGAGGAGGCGGAGCGGCGGATCGAGGAACCGCTGCTCGACCTCGCCCACGAGCGCAGCCTGCCCATCGTGGCGACCAACGACGTGCACTTTCCCAAAGCCTCAATGTACGAAGCGCACGACGTGCTGCTCTGCATAGAGCAGGGCGCACATATCGAGGATCCCAACCGCCGGCGGCTGACGCCCGAGCACTATTTCAAGTCCGCGGCTGAGATGCGCAAGCTGTTCGAGGATCTTCCCGAGGCCTGCGACAACACCCGGGTGATCGCCCAGCGTTGCGCCTACATGCCGACGCCGCGGAAGCCGATCCTGCCGCGTTACACCAAACTCGAGGGCCGCTCCGAGGGTGAAGCGCTGCGCGATCTGGCAAAGCGCGGCCTCGATGAGCTGAAGCTCGCCGACCGTCTTGCCGAAGGTGTGGCTTTCGAGCGCTATGCCGAACGACTGATCTATGAACTCGACATGATCGAGAAGATGGGCTTCGCCGGCTACTTCCTGATCGTCGCCGACTTCATCCAGTGGGCGAAGGACAACGGCGTGCCGGTCGGTCCTGGCCGCGGCTCGGGCGCCGGTTCACTGGTGGCGTGGTCACTCAAGATCACCGATCTCGATCCGCTGCGCTGGGGGCTGCTGTTCGAACGGTTCCTGAACCCCGAGCGCGTGTCGATGCCCGACTTCGATATCGACTTCTGCCAGGACAAGCGCGACCGCGTGATCCGCTACGTGCGCGACGAGTACGGTCATGACCGCGTCGCAGCCATCATCACCTTCGGCAAGCTGCAGGCCCGGGCCGTGCTGCGCGACGTCGGCCGTGTGCTGGGCATGCCCTACGGGCAGGTCGACCGCATCTGCAAGCTGGTGCCGAACAACCCGGCCAACCCGACCACGCTCGCCAAGGCGCTGGAGACCGAGCAGCTCCTGAAGGAGCAATACACCGCGGACGAGGAGATCAAGCGCCTGATCGATCTCGCGCTGCAGCTCGAGGGCCTCTACCGCAATGCCTCGACCCACGCCGCCGGCGTGGTTATCGGCGACAGGCCGCTCGACGAGCTGGTGCCGCTCTACCGCGATACCGACAACAAGGATTCGCTGCCTGCGACCCAGTTCAACATGAAGTGGGTCGAGACGGCAGGGCTGGTGAAGTTCGACTTCCTCGGCCTCAAGACCCTGACGGTGATCGAGAAAGCGTGCGACCTGATCGGTCGAGACAAGATCGACATTGCCAAGCTGCCACTCGACGATCGCAAGAGTTTTGAGCTTCTTGCGCGCGGCGACGGTTCGGGGGTGTTCCAGTTGGAAGGCAACGGCATGCGCGACGTGCTGCGCAAGCTGAAGCCGGACCGCTTCGAGGACATCATCGCGGTCGTGGCGCTCTACCGCCCGGGCCCGATGGAGAACATCCCGAGCTACATCAAGCGTAAGCACGGCGAGGAGACGCCAGACTACCTGCATCCGCTGCTCGAAGGGATCCTGAAGGAAACCTACGGCATCATGATCTACCAGGAGCAGGTCATGCAGATCGCGCAGGTGCTAAGCGGCTATTCGCTGGGCGGCGCCGACCTGCTGCGCCGTGCGATGGGCAAGAAGATCCAGGCCGAGATGGACGCCCAGCGCGCGGCCTTCGTTGAGGGTGCGGAGAAGAACGGCGTCAAGAAGGACAAGGCCTCGTCGATCTTCGATCAGGTCGACAAGTTCGCGGGCTACGGCTTCAACAAGAGCCATGCCGCAGCCTATGCGCTGGTCTGCTACCAGACCGCCTATCTCAAGGCGAACCACCCGGTCGAGTTCTTCGCCGCCACGATGACCCTCGACATGGGCAACGTCGAGAAGCTGAACGGCTATCGCCGCGACCTCGACAGGATCGGCGTGGAGTTGCTGCCGCCCGACGTGAACAAATCGTCCTCCGAATTCACGGTCGAGCAGACCGCCGAGGGCAAGAAGGCGATCCGCTATGCGCTCGCGGCCATCAAGGGCGTCGGCCGCGAGGCGATGAATCGCCTTGCCGAGGAGCGGGCCGAGAATGGGCCGTTCAAGGATCTATTCGACTTCGCCGAACGGCTGGACCAGCGCGTGCTCAACAAGCGCCTGGTGGAAAGTCTGGTGCGCGCCGGCGCCTTCGACAGCCTGAACAAGAATCGCGCGCAGACCTTTGCAGCGGTCGAGGCGCTGACGCGCCATTCGCAGGCGACACATGAATCGCGCGGCAGCAGCCAGGATAACCTGTTCGGCGACGACACGGCGCAGCGGCGGCCGCAACTGCCCAAGGTGCCGGACTGGGCGCCGATGGAGCGGCTGCAGCACGAGTTCGCGGCGATCGGGTTCTATCTCTCTTCGCATCCGCTGGCGGCGTATGAGCGCAGCCTGCGGCGGCTGGGGGTCTGCCGGGCGGCCGATCTGTCGGCGCTGCTGGCGCGCGGCACGCCGGGCCGCATCAAGCTTGCCGGCACGGTGATCGACCGGATGGAGCGGACGTCGGCCAAGGGCAATCGCTTCGCCTTCGTGCAGTGCTCCGACCAATCGGGTGCTTTCGAGCTCACGGTGTTCAGCGAACTGCTCGGCAGCAAGCGCAATCTGCTGGAAGCGGGCCAGGCGGTTCTGATCTCCGCCGACGGCCGGCTCGACGGCGAGCAGGTCAAGCTCACCGCGCAGTCGGTCGAGAAGCTGGAGGATGCTGTGGCGAACGCCGCGGCTGGGCTGCGCATCGTGATTTCCGACCCGGTGGCGCTGGAAGCGCTGCGCAAGGCGCTTGAGGGCAAGCGCGGTCGCGGACGCGTGACGCTCGTCGTGCCGATGGCCGACGAATCGGAAGCCGAGCTCTCGCTGCCCGGCACCTACTCCATCGCAGGCGGCCTGCGCGACACGATCGGCAGCCTGCCGGGCGTCGCCCAGGTGGAGGAGATTTGAGCCGGCAGCCGGGCCTCTTCGAGACCGCCCAATCGCCGAAGCCGAGGGCGCGCCGCGGCGGCGACGTTCAACCGGCTGTGATCTCACCACTGCTCGAGGCGCCTCGGTTGCCGGCCGAGATCCGGCTCGGCACCTCGTCGTGGTTCTTTCCCGGCTGGCGTGGGCTCGTCTACGAGGGCGTGCATCCGCAGGTGACTCTCAGTCGTCAGGGACTGGTGGCCTACGCACAGATCCCGTTGCTGCGCACGGTGAGCCTCGATCGGACGTTCTATGCACCCATCTCCGTCGTGGACTACGCGCGCTACGCCAGCCAGGTGCCCGGCGACTTCAGTTTCGTCGTGAAGGCGCCCGCCATCGTTTGCGACGCGGTGATCCGCGACGAGGAGGGCAGGGCCAAGGTGCCCAACCCGCATTTCCTCGACGCGGCGGTCGCGGCGCGCGAGTTCGTGGTGCCGTGCCTCGAGGGATTGAAGGACAAGGCGGGCCCTCTGGTATTCCAGGTCTCACCGTTGCCGCGCAGCCTCGTCGAGGATGCCTCGTTGCTGGTCGAGCGTTTGGCGGCCTTCTTCGCCACACTACCGCACGATCTCGGCGGCCGGCGGCCGCTGTACGCCCTTGAGCTGCGCAACGCCGAACTGCTGACGCCGCGTCTCATGCGGATGCTGGCCGAGGCCCGCGTCCGTTACTGTGTCGGCCTGCACGACCGCATGCCCGAGATCGAGCGCCAGGAGACGGCGCTGAAGGCCCTGGACGGCGATGAGCCGGGCGACCTGGTCGTCCGCTGGAGCCTGCACCGGGGGTTCCTCTATCAGGCGGCCAAGCAGCGCTACGAGCCTTTCGACAAGCTGGTCGACGAGGATGGGGAGACGCGGCGGATCCTGGCCCGTATGGCTGCCGCAGCCTTCAAGGGCGGCCGCAAGGTCTGGATCACGGCGAACAACAAGGCCGAGGGCTGCGCCCCGCTCTCGCTCCTCAAACTGGCTCGGGAAATCGCTGAAATCGTCTCCTAAGCCATTGATTTTATTGGCGCTTGCATTTCGAGAGCCGAACCTCTAGAAACGCGCCACTTCGCACGCGGGTTTGCGGTCGACGGGGAGACATCCCGGCGCTCGCTCCGGTGTCCAGAAATGGACGACGCCCGCGGAGGCTCAACCGGAAAAGGAGAACGGCATGACTATGCCGACGTTTACGATGCGCCAGCTGCTGGAAGCCGGCGTCCACTTCGGCCACCACACGCGCCGCTGGAACCCCAAGATGAAGCCGTACCTCTTCGGGGTGCGCAACGGGGTCCATATCATCGACCTCACCAAGACGGTGCCGCTGCTTGAGCAGGCGCTGAAGCAGGTTCGCGACGTCGTCGCGAGCGGCGGACGCGTGCTGTTCGTCGGCACCAAGGCGGCGGCTGCCGACCGCGTCGCCGACGCGGCCAAGCGCTGCGGCCAGTACTACGTGAATCACCGCTGGCTGGGCGGAATGATCACCAACTGGCACACGATTTCGGCCTCCATCAAGCGGCTGCGTGAGCTCGACGAGCGCCTCAAGGGCGACGTCGTGGGCCTCACCAAGAAGGAGCAGCTCGACCTGACGCGCGAGCGCGACAAGCTCGAGCGCTCGCTGGGCGGCATCAAGGAAATGGGCGGCACGCCCGACATGCTGTTCATCATCGACACCAACAAGGAAGCCATTGCGGTGCAGGAAGCCCGCAAGCGCGGCATCCCGATCGTGGCGGTGGTCGACAGCAACTCCGATCCGGACGGCATCGATTTCCCGATCCCGGGCAACGACGACGCGATCCGCGCGGTGTCGCTCTACTGCGACCTGCTGGCCGCTTCGGTGCTCGACGGCATCCGTGCCGAGATCGGCGCAGCCGGTGGCGACATCGGCGAACTGAGCGAGCAGCCGGCCGAGGATCTCCCCGGATCCGACGGCGCGGGCGCCGAGGCGTCGCCGGCCGAGTAGGCCCGGCCCCTCATCGAAAAGACATACGGGGCCGGTCGGAAGACCGGCCCTTGTCACACTCACACGGAGCAAGAAATGGCTGAGATCACTGCCTCTCTCGTCAAGGAACTGCGCGAGAAGACCGGCGCGGGCATGATGGACTGCAAGAAGGCGCTGGGCGAGACCGCCGGCGACCTCGAGAAGGCCGTCGACTGGCTGCGCACCAAGGGCCTGTCGGCCGCCTCGAAGAAGGCCGGCCGCGTCGCGGCCGAGGGCCTCGTCGGCGTCGCCGCGAACGGCACGAAGGGCGCCGTCATCGAGGTCAATGCCGAGACCGACTTCGTCGGGCGCAACGACCAGTTCCAGAAGTTCGTCTCGACGGCGACCAAGCTCGCGCTCGACAACGGCGGCGACCTCGCCAAGGTCGCGGCTGCGGCGTATCCCGGCACCGGCCGCGACGTCCAGGGCGAGCTCACCAACCTGATCGCCACGATCGGCGAGAACATGAGCCTGCGCCGTGCGGCCTCGATCTCGGTCTCCGACGGCGTCGTGGTCGCCTACACCCACAACGCCGTCGCGCCGGACCTCGGCAAGATCGGCGTGCTGGTGGCGCTCGAGTCGACGGGCGACAAGGCCAAGCTCGGTGCCCTCGCCAAGCAGCTTGCCATGCATGTCGCGGCGGCGAACCCGCAGTCGCTGACCGTGGCGGAACTCGACCCGGCCGCCGTCGAGCGGGAGCGCTTGGTACTGGCCGAGAAGGCCGGGCAGAGCGGCAAGGCGGCCGACATCGTCGCCAAGATGGTCGAAGGCGGGCTGCGCAAATTTCACCAGGAAGTGGTGCTGCTGGAGCAGGCCTTCGTCATGGACGGCAAGACCAAGGTCTCCAAGATCGTCGAGGATGCCGCCAAGCAGGCCGGCGCTCCGGTTCGGCTGGCGGGATATCTGCGCTTTGCCCTGGGCGAGGGTATCGAGAAGAAGGCGGAAGATTTTGCGGCCGAGGTGGCCGCCCAGCTCAAGAAGTAGTATTAGATCGGTGCTGGCGCGTGGGTATTTCGTCCGCGCGCCCAAGACTAGTGTAATCAGAGGCATCTGATGCCGCCGGGCCCCCAATATCGTCGTGTCCTGCTTAAGCTCTCTGGCGAGGGGCTCATGGGGAATCGAGAATACGGTCTCGATCCCACCATGGTTTCCATGGTCGCACAGGAGGTGAAGGACGTGCACGACATGGGCGTGCAGGTTTGCCTGGTGATCGGCGGCGGCAATATCTTCCGCGGCGTTTCGGCCGCGGCGTCCGGCATGGATCGCGCGAGCGGCGACTACATGGGTATGCTGGCGACGGTCATCAATTCGCTGGCCATGCAGAGTGCGCTGGAGCGGCAGGGGCTGCAGACCCGCGTTCAGTCCGCGATCCCCATGACGACCGTCTGTGAGCCCTACATCCGTCGACGCGCCGCGCGCCACATGGAGAAGGGGCGTGTCGTGATCTTCGCGGCCGGCACCGGCAATCCGTTCTTCACCACCGATACGGCCGCCGCGCTTCGCGCCGCAGAGATGGGCGTCGACGCCCTGCTCAAGGGTACCCAGGTCGACGGCGTCTATTCGGCCGATCCGCGCAAGGACAAGAGCGCCAAGCGCTACGACTCGCTCGGCTACATGGAAGTGCTGTCGCGCGATCTGCAGGTGATGGATGCATCGGCGATCTCGCTCGCGCGCGAGAACCGCATTCCGATCATCGTGTTCGACATCCACAAGCCCGGCGCGTTCGCGGCCTGTATGCGAGGCGAGGGCACGTTTACGATCATCAAGGATGAGGCCTGAACATGACCGCCGATCTCAGTGAGCTCGAGAAGCGCATGCATGGCGCCCTGGATGCGCTGAAGAAGGAGTTCGCCGGCCTCAGGACGGGCCGCGCGTCCGTCAACCTGCTCGATCCCGTGATGGTCGAGGCCTACGGCCAGCGCATGCCGCTGAACCAGGTCGGCACCGTGAGCGCGCCGGAACCGCGGCTGCTTACGGTCAATGTTTGGGACAAGGGGCTCGTTACGCCGACGGCCAAGGCGATCCGTGAGGCCGGCCTCGGCCTCAATCCGGCGCCGGATGGCCAGGTCATCCGCATTCCAATCCCCGAGCTTACGTCCGAGCGGCGCGCCGAACTGGCCAAGCTCGCCCACAAGTACGCCGAGCACGGACGCGTCGCCGTGCGCAATGTGCGGCGCGACGGCATGGAGGTGCTGAAGAAGGCCGAGAAGGATCACAAGATTTCACAGGACGAGCATCGGCAGAAGGCGGACGAGGTGCAGAAACTCACCGATCGCTACGTCAAGCAGGTGGACGAGGCGCTGACGCACAAGGAAAAAGAGATCAAGACGGTCTGATGTCTACCGCGCCTCTGCCCGCCAGCCCCGACGGAGGGTCGGGCCCCCAGCACATTGCCATCATCATGGACGGCAACGGGCGTTGGGCAAAGGCGCGTGGCTTGCCTCGTGTCGCCGGCCATCGTCGCGGCGCCGACGCGGTGCGCCGGGTGGTCCGCGCTGCAGGGGAACTCGGCATCCCGGTGCTGACTCTTTTCGCCTTTTCGACCGAAAACTGGACGCGGCCGGCCGACGAGGTCGCCGACCTGATGGGGCTGCTGCGGCATTACCTGCGCAGCGAGCTCGAAGAATTGCGCAAGAACGGCGCCCGGCTCAGGGTGATCGGCAACCGTGACGGCCTTGCCGCCGACATCGTCCGGGATATTGCCGATGCCGAGCAGATGACGGCGGCCAACGCGCGGATCGACGTGAACATATGCATCAACTATGGCTCCCGCGACGAGATCGTGCATGCCGCCCGCGGCCTGGCGCGCCGTGTCGAGGCGGGCGAACTGACGGCAGATCGCATCGATGAAGCGGCCTTCGAGCGGGAGCTCCTGACGGCCGGCGTGCCCGATCCTGACCTCCTGATCCGGACCAGCGGCGAGCAGCGGATCAGCAACTTTCTGCTCTGGCAATGCGCCTACGCAGAGCTGGTCTTCGTCGACACGCTGTGGCCGGACTTCGGCAAGGAACATCTGGAACGGGCCGTCGCCGAGTTCCGTCGACGTGAGCGGCGCTATGGCGGCGTCGGCAGCTGACGCCCGGTCGGCAGGCGGCGGAAGGTTTGCCGGGCTGTTGATTCGGGCGTCGTCGGCGGTCGTGCTCGGACCGCTCATGCTCGCGGCGGTCTGGTTCGGCTTTCCGTGGATCGATCTGGTCGCCGCGGTAGCGGCCCCCATCATGATTTTCGAATGGGCGCGCCTGACGCGCGGTGCGCCGACGCTGCGCATCCTCGCCTGGATCTATGGCCTTGCCTCCCTGGCGGCACTGCTCTGGCTGCGTCATCAGCCGGCCCATGGGCGCGAGACGATCCTCTGGGTGCTCGCCTGCATTTGGGCGACCGACATCGGCGCCTATTTCGTCGGCCGGGCTGCCGGCGGCGCCAAGCTCGCCCCGCACATCAGCCCCGGCAAGACGTGGGCCGGACTGATCGGCGGCATGGCATGGGCGGCCGTCGCCAGCGCGGCGGCGGGTTATGCCTTCGGTCTGGGTGAGACCGTGCCGTTGGCTGTGATCGGGGCAGCGCTTGCAGTTGTCGGGCAGGCGGGCGATCTCCTCGAATCCGCGGCCAAGCGGCGCGCTGGCGTCAAGGACAGCGGCCATCTCATCCCCGGCCATGGCGGCCTGCTGGATCGTATCGATGGCTTGATGGCCGTGCTCTCAGCAGTTGGCATCGCCCGGCTTGTCGCGGGGCCGGGATGGCCCTGGACATGACGAAGTGGGTCGCCCCTTCGCCGGATCGGCCGCGGCATGTCACAATTCTGGGGTCGACCGGTTCGGTCGGCCAAAGCACCGTCGATCTCATCGCCCGCGATCCCGCGAGCTACCGGGTCGAGGCTTTGGTTGCGCGCAGTTCCGTCGAGTTGCTGGCCGAACAGGCCAGAAGGCTGCACGCAAAATTCGCCGTCGTGGCCGATCTGGCGAAATTCAGAGCCCTGCGGGAGGCCTTGGCTGGCACATCGGTCGAAGCCGCGGCCGGGCCGGAAGCTGTAATCGAGGCGGCCTCGCGGCCTGCCGAATGGGTCATGGCTGCGATCGTGGGCTTCGCGGGTCTTGCTCCGACCCTGGCGGCGGCGCGGCGCGGTGCGATGCTGGCGCTCGCTAACAAGGAGGCGCTGGTCTGCTCCGGCCGCCTCTTGATGGAGGCGATCGATCAGTCGGGAGGCGTTCTGCTGCCCGTCGACTCCGAGCATAATGCGATCTTCCAGGTCTTCGAGCCAATGCATCGCCACGCCATGGATCGGCTGATCCTTACGGCGTCGGGCGGGCCGTTCCGAAACTGGCCGCTGGCCGACATGGCGGAAGCGACGCCCGAGCAAGCCCTCGCTCATCCGAACTGGGACATGGGCGCCAAGATCTCGATCGATTCTGCCACGATGATGAACAAAGGCCTTGAGCTCATCGAGGCGCACTTGCTGTTCGGACTCCCCGAAGGACAGATCGACATTGTGGTGCACCCGCAATCTGTCATTCATTCGATGGTGGCCTACCGAGACGGCTCGGTGCTGGCCCAGCTCGGCACGGCCGACATGCGGGTGCCCATCAGCCATGCCTTGGGCTGGCCGTCGCGGATTGACGGGCCGGCGGCCAAGCTCGACTTCATGGAGCTTTCGGCGCTGACTTTCGAGCGGCCCGATTCCGGCCGCTTTCCGTCCCTACGCTTGGCACGCGAGGCGCTCGTGACAGGCGGATTTGCGCCCATCGTGCTCAATGCGGCGAATGAAGCGGCCGTAGCGGCGTTCCTGGCCCGTCGCATTCGCTTTCTGGATATCGCGCGGATCGTCGAGGACGTGCTGGCAGGATGGGATGGACTTTCGCAGGCTGTGGAATCGTTGCAGCAGGTTGAGGCGGCGGATGGCGAAGGACGCAGGATGGCCGAGGAAATTTGTCGGAGTAGAGAGCTAAGTAATTGAACTAGAACAAGATTTATGGTCCATTGAAACATGCAAAGCATCGTGAGTCTGTTCACGACATATCTGCCTTACTTCATCCTGGTGCTGACGCTTCTCGTGTTCGTCCACGAGTTTGGGCACTACTGGGTGGGGCGCCGCTTTGGCATCCATGCCGAGGTGTTCTCGATCGGATTCGGACCTGAAGTCTTTGGGTGGACGGACCGCAACGGTACGCGCTGGAAGGTTTCGGCCATCCCGCTCGGCGGCTATGTGAAATTCCTCGGCGACAACGACGAGACCAGTGCCACGCCGAGCAGAGAGCCATTGTCGATCTCCGACCGCCGCCGTGCTTTCTTCAGCCAGCCACTCCATGCGCGGGCCGCCGTCGTGCTCGGGGGGCCGGCGGCCAATCTGCTTTTCGCTTTCCTGCTTCTGACCGCCGTCTTCTTTTTCGCGGGTGAACCCTATTCTCCGGCGACGGTGGCAGTGCAGGTCGATGGGCCCGCGGCAAAGGCCGGTCTTCGCACCGGCGACGAGATCGTCCGGCTGGCCGACAGGCGCATCGACCGCTACGAGGATATTCAGGACGCGCAATTCCTGTACTGGGCAAAGCCGATGTCGGTCGAGTATCGCCGCGGCAACCGCCTGTTGCGCGGCGAGATCGTTCCGAGATTCTGCGAACGTACCGACCGCTACAACAACACGTTGCGTTACGGCGATCTGGGCCTGGACCAGCTGGTCCGGCCCGTGGTCGGCGGCTTCATGCCCGGCAGCCCGGCCGAGGCGGCGGGACTCAAGGTCGGCGACCTGCTGGTGGCCATCGATGGTAAGCCGGTCGAGTACTTCTCGAGGATTCCGGAGCTGATCGGCAGCAGGGCCGGTCAGACGATCGGCGTGAAATTCGAGCGAGACGGGCGTATCGAGGACGCGACCATAGTTCCGGTCGCCGACAAGGCGGTGGATTGCGCCGGCAAGGAACAAACCGTAGGGCGCCTGCGCATCCGTCCTGCCGCGGTCACGGAGTTCCGCAATCATGGTGTGATCGGGTCCATGGGGGCTGGCATACGCGCCGTGTGGGGTATGACCACGATGTTCTATACGTCGATGGCGCAGATTCTCACCGCGACCCGTCCGGTGGACGAGTTGGGCGGGCCGATCCGCATCGCCAAAGCGGCGGGCGAGGCGTCCTACGCCGGCTGGATTGGCATCCTCAATCTCGTGATCGCGCTTTCGGTGGTGCTGGGTGTGTTCAACCTTCTGCCGGTGCCGATGCTCGATGGTGGTCATCTTGCGATGTACCTCTACGAAGCAGTGCGCGGCCGACCACTCAGCCTGCGCGCGCAGGAGGTCGGGCTGAAGCTGGGATTCGCGCTGGTGATCGGCATGGCGCTGATCGCAACCTTCAACGACATCAGGCTCTTGCTGCGTTGAGTTGACGCGATTTGTGGGGTTCCCGACGGGGATAAAGAGGGTAGCTAAGGCCCGAGCGGCGGTCTAAGAAGCTGCGTTCACGTTTTTGGCCGTCGGCAAGTCTGGAAGGTGCCGGGAGTGAGTTTGATCGTTCGTTGGGCCGCACTGGTCGCTGCAGCAATTCTGGTCTTGGGCGCCCCCGCGTATGCGCAGCGCGGCGCTGCGCTGGGTGGCGGCACGATCACGGGCATCCAGATTCAGGGCAACGTCCGCTCGGAGCCCGAAACCATCCGCTCCTATCTGCAGCTCAAGGTCGGCCAGCCATTCGACGCCGCGGCGGCCGATCGCTCGCTCAAGGCGCTGTTTGCGACCGGTCTGTTCTCGGACGTCGTGATCGAGATGCAGGGCTCGACCCTTGTCGTGAAGGTCACCGAGAATCCGATCATCAATCGCGTCGCCTTCGAGGGGAACAGGAAGATCGAGGACGACAAGCTGCGCGACGAGGTGCAGTCCAAGCCTCGTCAGGTTTTTACCCGCGCGCGCGTCCAGGCCGACGTCGATCGCATCCTGACCATCTATCGCCGCAGCGGCCGTTACAACGCGTCGGTCGAACCGAAGATCATCAGGCTGGAGCAGGGACGCGTCGACCTCGTCTTCGAGATCAACGAGGGTGACGTCACGGGCGTCAAGCGCATCAGCTTCGTCGGCAACGAGGCGTTCAGCGACGGCACGTTGCGCGGCAGGATCCGGACCTCGGAGAGCGCCTGGTGGCGCTTTCTGTCGTCGGACGACCGGTTCGATCCCGACCGCATGAATCTCGACCGCGAGCTGCTTCGCAAATTCTATCTTTCCGAGGGATATGCCGACTTTCGGGTCGTATCGGCGGTGGCCGAGCTGGCGCCCAATCGCGAAGGCTTCTTCATCACTTTCACGATCAGCGAGGGCGAACGCTACAAGTTCGGCAAGATCGAGGTCACCAGCCGCTTCCAGGGCCTCGACGTCGACGTGCTGAAGAGCTTCCTGACCATCAGCGAAGGCGAATGGTTCGACGCCGACGAGGTCGAGAAATCGGTCTCGAACATTTCGGAGGCCGTGGGCTCGCTGGGCTACGCCTTCGTCGAGGTGCGGCCCAACATCCGGCGGAACAAGGACACGACCACCGTCGACGTGACGTTCGACGTGCAGGAGGGGCCCCGCGTCTACGTCGAACGCATCAACATCTCGGGCAACACGCGAACGCTCGACAAGGTGATCCGCCGCGAGTTCCGCCTTGCCGAGGGCGACGCTTTCAGCACGGCGAAGGTCCGTCGCAGCCAGCAGCGTCTACGCAATCTGGGCTTCTTCGAGAAGGTCGACATCTCCGCCGCACCGGGTTCGTCGCCGGACAAGACGAATCTTGAAGTGCAGGTCGTCGAGCAGAGCACCGGCGAAATCTCCTTCGGTGCCGGCTACTCCACCACTGCCGGCGTCGTGGGCGACATCTCGGTCAAGGAGCGCAATCTGCTCGGCAAGGGCCAGGAACTTCGCTTGGGCCTGTCGATCGGCACTCTGAGTACCGTCATCGATCTCGGCTTCACGGAGCCGTACTTCATGGATCGCCAGGTGACGGCAGGTTTTGACCTGTTCCGGACGTCGAACGACCGTCAGCAGGTCGCCAACTACAGCGACCGAAGCCTGGGCTTCGCCCTGCGCGGTGGCTGGGCCTACTCGGAGGACATCCGACAGGTGGTCCGCTACACGCTGCGCCAGACCGACATCTACAACGTGATGCCCTGGGCCTCGCCGATCATCCAGCAGAACGCCGGAACGCAGGTCGTGTCCGAATGGGCGGAAACGGTCGTTTGGGATACGCGCGACACGCGCCTCAACACGACCAAGGGCTTCATGGTCCGCAACACGGTCGCCGTGGCAGGCTTGGTCGGCACCGAGCAATATTTCCGCACCACGGCCGATGCCGTGTACTACAGGACCATCGTGGAGGACTTCGTGGCGTCGATCGGCGGCTCGGTGGGGCTGGTCGTGCCGTACAACAATGCCTACGTTCGGCTGAACAACCTGTTCTTCATCGGCGGCGACACGTTGCGCGGCTTCGCCGTCGGCGGCGTCGGTCCGCGCGACGCCGGGACGACCGACTCGCTGGGTGGCCAATACTACTACACAGGAACGGCCGAGCTTTCATATCCGCTGCCCTTCATTCCCAAGGAAGTGGCGCTGCTCGGCAAGGCGTTCATCGACGTCGGCTCGCTGTGGGGCGTCCAGCCGTCCACCTTCAATTCCACTTCGGTGCTGGACAGCCAGCTGATGCGGGTCGCCAGCGGCGTGGGCCTCCAGTGGGTGTCCCCCTTCGGGCCGATCCGCATAGACTACGCGTGGCCGATTCAGTATGAGCCGTGGGACAAGCAGCAGAACGTGCGCTTCAGCTTCGGCACGCGCTTCTGAGTGGGAGAAGCCACGGTCATGAACGCCCCAACCGACAAGACCAGCCTGGAGACGGCGACGTCCGTGGACATCAAGCGGATCCTGCAGATGATCCCGCACCGCTATCCGATGCTGATGGTCGACAAGGTCGTCGACATGCAGCTCGATCAGAGCGCGGTCGGCATCAAGAACGTCACGATCAACGAGCCGTTCTTTCAGGGGCACTTTCCCTCCGAGCCGGTCATGCCCGGCGTGCTGGTCATCGAGGCGATGGCGCAGACCGCCTGCGTCCTCGTCGTCTCGACCTTCGGGTCCGACTCCGAGGGCAAGCTGGTCTACTTCATGTCGATCGACGGCGTGCGCTTCCGCCGGCCCGTGGTCCCGGGCGATCGGCTCGAGTTGCATGTCCAGAAGGTGCAGAGCAGGGCGAATGTCTGGAAGTTCGCCGGCAAGGCCATGGTCGAAGGCAAGGTGGCCGCCGAGGCGACCTTCGCCGCCATGATCCGCGACAGGTAGGGAGGGGGAGATGCCCGATACCGCAGCCAGCTATCGCATGCTGCACACGATGATCCGGGTCATGGATCTCGACAAGTCGCTGGCCTTCTACACCGGCCCGATGGGCATGAAGCTCCTGCGAAAGCGCGATGTACCCGAAGGCAAGTACAGCCTGGCCTTCGTCGGCTACGGCGATGAGAAGGATCATGCGGTGGTCGAGCTCACGCACAACTGGGGTCAGGAAAAGCCCTACGAGCTCGGTACCGGCTTCGGCCATCTCGCGGTCGGTGTGCCCGACGTCTACAAGGTCTGCGAGGAAGTCACGAAGGCCGGTGGCAAGGTGACGCGCGCGCCGGGCCCGGTGAAATTCGGGACGACCGTCATCGCCTTCGTCGAAGATCCCGACGGCTACAAGATCGAGCTGATCGAGCGGAAGTAGAGCCGGCCGACTGGTGGACGGCGCCTAGACGAAGCGCCAGTTCGCCAGCACAAGCGCCAGGACGATACCGCTCAGCGCGAGAACGACAACGCGCGTGAGGAATCGCGGCCTGCGGCCATTGTCATTGGCCGGCCGGCCAAGCCGCACCACGCGCGGCATTGGCCTTGGTTGCTGCGTGACCGCCCAGGTCGTTGCCCGACGCGGGCCGAATGACGATCTCGCCATGTCCTTCTCGCTTTCCCCCCGGATCGCGGACCACTAGCCCCGCATATGGAGCGGCTTGTAGGGCCGTTCGGTCTGGCCGTTGTAGAGCTGGCGCGGCCGGCCGATCTTCTGGTCCGGATCCTCGATCATCTCGTTCCACTGCGAAACCCAGCCGACCGTGCGCGCGACGGCGAACAGCACGGTGAACATCGAGGTCGGAATGCCGATCGCCCGGAAGATGATGCCCGAGTAGAAGTCGACGTTCGGATAGAGCTTCTTGGAGACGAAGTAATCGTCCTTGAGGGCGATCTGCTCCATCTCCATCGCCAGCTCGAGCAGCGGGTCGTGCTCGATGCCGAGCGAGGTCAGCACCTCGTGGCAGGTCTGCCGCATGACCTTGGCGCGCGGATCGTAGTTCTTGTAGACGCGATGACCGAAGCCCATCAGGCGGGTGTGGTCCTGCTTGTCCTTAACGCGACTCAGGAAGCCCGGGATATTCTGCTTGCCGCCGATCTCGTTCAGCATGTTGATGACGGCTTCGTTGGCGCCGCCGTGGCTGGGGCCCCAAAGCGAGGCGATTCCGGCGGCGATACAGGCGAACGGGTTGGCGCCCGAGGAGCCGGCGAGGCGGACGGTCGAAGTCGAGGCGTTCTGCTCGTGGTCGGCATGGAGCATCAGAATGCGATCCATCGCCTTTTCGATCACCGGGTTGACCTCGTATTCCTCGGCCGGAACCGAGAACATCATGCGCAGGAAGTTCGCTGCATAGGAGAGGTCGTTGCGCGGATAGACGAACGGCTGGCCGACCGAATACTTGTAAGCCATCGCCGCGATGGTCGGCATCTTGGCGACCAGGCGGTACGACGCGACCATGCGCTGGTGCGGGTCGTTGATGTCGAGCGAGTCGTGATAGAAGGCGGACAGCGCGCCGACGACGCCACAGCAGATTGCCATGGGATGGGCATCGCGGCGGAAGCCGCGATAGAACTGGCTGAGCTGCTCGTGAACCATCGTATGGTTCGTGATATCCCGAACGAACTTCTCCTTCTGTGCCTTGTTCGGCAGGTCGCCCTTCATCAGCAGGTAGGCGACGTCCATGAAGTCGCTTTGCTCGGCCAGCTCGGCGATGTTGTAGCCGCGGTGCAGCAGGATGCCCTGGTCGCCGTCGATGTAGGTGATCTTGGAACCGCACGAGCCGGTCGAGGTGAAACCCGGATCGTAGGTGAACATCCCGGATTCGCCGTAGAACTTGCGGACATCGACCAGGCGCGGTCCGAGGGTGCCGTGGATGATCGGCATCTCGTAGGATTTGCCGGTTTCGTTGTCGGTCAGCGTCGCGGTCGATTTGGCCATTGGGGAGAACTCTTTTCAGCTCGATTCAGGCAAGGCGCAGACACCCTGCGGGGTCTGTTTCGCCGGTTCAAGGGCACCCTAACAAGCCGCTCCAGAGGGCGCAATTGTGCAGCCAAACCGCTATTTCGCGGGGCGTCGGAAGCCCAGCAACCGGCCGTCGATCAGGACAAGCGCCGCGCCGATGGTGACCATTCCCGCGATCTGTTCCGACCTCATTTGTTCATCGAGGAAGCCCGCGCCCAGCGGGATCGAGACACCGGGTATCAGGAGCGTGACGAGCAGCAAATTGGTCGCCCCGGCGGCCTCGAGGATGCGGAAATACAGGATGTAGGCCAGGGCGGTCGACAGAAGCGCGAGGCCTGCCATCGCGCCCCAGACGCCGGCCGTCGGCCACTCGGGCAGGAGCCACGGGCGATCCACGGCCAACATGATCGGCAGAATCAACACGGTGCTGGCCATGAGCTGGCCAGCCGCCGCCTCGATCGGCGAGACGCCCATCGTGACGAAGCGTCGGCCGTAGACTCCGGCGAAGGCGTAGGACAGTGCGGCGCCGAGGCAGGCGATCTGCCCCAGCGTACCGCTCGAGGCGGTGAGCGCTCCCGGCCCGACGAGCGCCGCGACCCCGCTCAGGCCGAGCAGGAGGGCCGCGACCTTCCGCCAGCCGATGCGCTCGTCGTTCGTGAGGAAATGCGCGACGACCAGGGTGAAGAGCGGTGTCGTGGCATTGAGGATCGAGGCGAGGCCCGAGGCGATCTGCGTCTGGCCCCAGAAGATGAGGCCGAACGGGACGAGGTTGTTCAGCACGCCCATCGCCGCGTAGCTCTTCCACGGCGTGCCGCTCCGGATGAGGGAGCGGCCGGCGACCAGAAGCACGACATTGAGCGCGAGTGCCGCGAGCGCCACGCGCCCGAACACGACGGTGAGCGGCTGCAGCTCGGCGATGGCCACCTTGGCGAAGAAGAACGAGCCGCCCCACAGGATCGAGAGCAGGACGAGGAGGGACCATTCGCGGGCGCGCATCGCCCGCTGCTCTCACGTCCGCCGGCCTCGATCTATCCGCTGGCCGCCAGCAATCTCACCTTGCTCTCGGCGGGGGGCCAGGACGGCCAGCGGGGCACGACTGCTCTTAGCTCTGCACCTGTGACTTTGCCCAAGTGTCCCGCAGCTCGATCGTGCGGTTGAACACCAGAGCCTTCGACCGGCTCGCGAGGTCCGGACAGAAATAGCCCTGCCGCTCGAACTGCACGGCTTCCCCCTCAGGTGTCTCAGCCAATGAGGGCTCCAGCAGCGCGCCCGACAGGACTTCGAGTGAGCCTGGATTTAGGTCGGCGTCGAGATCGCCGCCGGCGCCCGGGTCGGGGCGGCTGAAGAGCGTGCTGTACAGTCGGACTTCGGCGGGAAGTGCGTGCCGGGCGGACACCCAGTGCAAGGTGGCCTTTACCTTTCGACCGTCCGGCGCGTTGCCGCCGCGGCTCGCCGGATCGTAGGTGCAGCGGAGTTCGACCACGCTGCCGTCGGCGTCCTTGACCACCTGGCGGCAGGTGACGAGGTAGGCGTAGCGCAACCTGACTTCTCGTCCGACCGCCAACCGGAAGAATTTGTTCGGCGGATTTTCCATGAAGTCGTCGCGCTCGATGTAGATCTCCCGGCCGAAGCGAAGGGTGCGCGTGCCGGCGCCGGGATTCCCCGGGTGGTTGACGGCCTCCAGCTCTTCGACGTGGTCTTCGGGGAAGTTCTCGATCACGAGCTTGAGCGGCCGCAGGACCGCCATGCGCCGCTGCGCCGCCTGATTGAGATGGTCACGGATCGAGTGATCGAACATGGCGATATCGACGACGCTGTTTGCCTTGGACATGCCGATGCGCCGAACGAAGTCGCGAATCGCCTCCGGCGGCACGCCGCGGCGGCGCAGGCCTGCCAGCGTCGGCATGCGCGGATCGTCCCAGCCGCTCACGATGCCGCGCCGCACCAGATCCGTCAGATGGCGCTTGGAAAGGACCGTGTACCCGAGATTGAGCCGGGCGAATTCGGTCTGGCGCGGGCGCGCCGGCACCGGCAGGTGGTCGAGGAACCAGTCGTAGAGCGGACGATGGTCCGCGAACTCCAGGGTGCAGAGCGAATGCGTGACGTGTTCGATGGCGTCGGACTGGCCATGCGCGAAATCATAGGTCGGGTAGATGCACCACTGCATGCCGGTGCGCGGGTGCGACGCGTGCAGGATGCGGTACAGCACGGGGTCGCGCAGGTTCATGTTGCCGGAAGCAAGGTCGATCTTCGCTCGCAGCACGCAGGCACCGTTGGGAAACTTGCCGGCGCGCATGTCGCGAAACAGGCCGAGATTGGTTTCCACCGAGCGGTCGCGATCAGGCGAGGCGCGGCCCGGTTCCGTCAGCGTGCCGCGCATTGCCCGCATCTCGTCGGGCGGCGTGTCGTCGACATAGGCGAGGCCGGCGCGAATGAGGTGCTCGGCCCAGTCGTACAGCATCTGGAAATAGTCCGACGCATGGTGCAGATGCTCGCCCCAGTCGAAGCCGAGCCAATGTACGTCCCGCTTGATGGCGTCGATATATTCCTGCTCCTCCTTCACCGGGTTGGTATCGTCGAAGCGAAGGTGGCAGCGGCCGCCATATTCGATCGCAAGTCCGAAATTCAGGCAGATCGACTTTGCGTGGCCGAGATGCAGATAGCCGTTCGGCTCCGGCGGAAAGCGGGTAACGACGCCCTTCACATGTCCAAGGGCAAGATCGGCTTGAACCAGGTCGCGAATGAAATCCCGGGCCTCTTCGTTCGCAGTGGCTTCCGGCATCGGCTTCTTGTCATCCATCTCGACCACTCCCGTTCAAGCGGCAGCCGCCAGCAATCGCGCCTTGCTCTCGGCGGGCCCCAGCACGGCCAGCACTTCGAAGATGCCGGGCGACGCGGTCGAGCCGGTCAGCGCAACGCGGAGCGGTTGGGCGACCTGGCCGAGCTTCAGCCCGTTCGCCTCGGCGAACTTGCGCACGACTTCTTCGAGCGCCTTTTCGCTCCAGTCGCTTGCCTGCAGCTCCAGCGCGAGCTTGGCCATGACGGCACGGGCGTCGGGCGTCAGCAGGGCGCGCGCCTTCTCGTCGGAGATCGGCGGCGCGCCCGCGCGTGCGTAGAAGGCGAGATTGTCCGCGAGTTCGAGCAGGGTGCGCGCGCGCGGTTTGACGCCATTCATGCCGCGCAGGATGCGCGCGCGCGCGTCGGTATCGAGCGCGCCGCGGATCTTGGCCTCGATGCGGGGCACGACCATCGACAGAAGCTCGGCGTCCGGCGTCTCGCGCAGGTAGTGCGCGTTGAGGTTGGTGAGCTTCGCCATGTCGAAGCGCGACGCCGACCGGCCGACGCCCGGGAGGTCGAACCACTCGATCGCCTGCTCGGTCGATATGATCTCGTCGTCGCCGTGGCCCCAGCCCAGCCGCAGCAGGTAGTTGCGCAACGCCGCCGGCAGGAAGCCCATGTCGCGGTAGGCATCGACGCCCAGTGCGCCGTGACGCTTGCTGAGCTTGGCGCCGTCCGGTCCATGGATCAGCGGGATGTGGGCATAGACCGGCTCGGGCCAGCCCATGGCGCGGATGATCTGGAGCTGACGGAAGGCGTTGTTCAGATGGTCGTCGCCGCGGATCACGTGCGTCACACCCATGTCGTGGTCGTCGACCACGACGGCCAGCATGTAGGTGGGCGTGCCGTCGGCGCGCAGCAGGATCATGTCGTCGAGCTGGGCGTTCTCGACCGTGACTTCGCCCTGCACGGCGTCGTTGATGACGGTCTGGCCGGTCTGCGGCGCCTTGAGCCGGATGACCGGCGAGACTCCTGCAGGCGCCTCCTTGGGATCGCGGTCGCGCCAGCGGCCGTCGTAGCGCACCGGCTTGCCGGCGGCCTTCTGGGCTGCGCGCATCTCGTCGAGCTCCTGGGGCGAGGCGTAGCAATGGTAGGCGTTGCCCTGGGCCAGCATCTGGCGCGCGACCTCGGCGTGACGGGCGGCGCGGGCGAACTGGTAGGTGACCTCGCCGTCCCACGGCAGGCCGAGCCAGGAGAGGCCGTCGAGGATCGCGGCGATCGCGGGCTCGGTCGAGCGGGCGCGGTCGGTGTCCTCGATGCGCAGCAGGTACTTGCCGCCGTGGTGTCTGGCGAACAGCCAGTTGAACAGGGCGGTGCGGGCGCCGCCGATATGCAGGAAGCCGGTCGGCGAGGGGGCGAAGCGGGTTACGACGGTCATATGTGCTGGTTTGGCCGCAATTTGGCCGAAAAAGAGGGCCGTACCTAGGCGAGCGTATGGACCCTGTCAAACATGCGCTCCTGGCTCCTCGAACAACTCGACGCCGAACGCGGCCGCTGGATGCTGTGGCTGCCGGTCGCGCTGGGGCTGGGCATTGCGATCTACTACGAGCTGCCGAGCGAGCCGGCACTCTGGGTCGGGCCGGCGCTCGCCGGCGCCTCGTTCGTGGCGGCCTTCCTCGCCCCGCAGGGAAGTCTGGCCCGCGCCTTCGCGATCGGCGCGGTCGCGGCCTCGGCGGGGCTCGGTCTCGTCGCCTGGCGCACCTCGAGCCTTGCCGCTCCCACGCTCAGCCGGCCGCTGTTCAGCATCAACGTCGAGGGCCGCGTCGCCGACATCCAGCGTCTGCCCGACGGCGTGCGCGTGGTCCTCGAGGCCGTGCGGCTCAAGGGCAACAACGTGCCGCGGCCGGAGATGATGCCGCTCAAGGTGCGGGTCTCGCTGAACAGAGGTGCGCCGCCGCTCACCGTCGGCGATCGCCTGCTGGTGCTGGCGAACCTCTCGCCGCCGGCGGGACCGGCGACGCCCGGCGCCTTCGATTTCCAGCGCGTCGCCTGGTACCAGCAGCTCGGCGCCGTGGGCTATGCCCTGGCGCCGGCCGCGGTGATCGAGAAGGGCAGGCCCGACGGGTTGGTGCGCACGATCGATGCCCTGCGCGCCGAGGTCACGGCCCGCATCCTGAAGGCCTTGCCCAACCCCGAGGGCGGCGTCGTGGCGGCCATGCTCACCGGCGAGCAGACCGCGGTCGACAAGGGCGTCGCCCAGGCCATGCGCGACTCGGGCCTCGCACACATCCTCTCGATCTCCGGCCTGCACATCGTGTTCGTCGTCGGCCTGGTGATGGGCATCGTGCGCTACGGCATCGCGCTCGTCCCGCCGCTCGCCCTGCGCGTCGACGCCAAGAAGGTGGCGGCCGTGCTCGCTCTGATGGCCGCGCTCTTCTACACGGCACTGGCCGGCGCGCCCGTGCCCGCGCAGCGCGCCTGCGCCATGGCGGGCTTCGCGCTGCTCGCCATCCTGCTCGACCGTACGGCGCTCTCGCTCAGGCTGGTCGCCTGGTCGGCGGTCATCGTGCTCGTGGTCGCGCCGGAATCGCTGACCGGCGCCTCCTTCCAGATGTCGTTCGCCGCCGTCATCGCCCTGATCGCCGCCTGGGAAGGGGCGGCGGGCTGGCGGCGACGCCTGCACGAGCGCGCCGAGCTCGCCAGCCATCGCTGGCAGTGGCGGCTCGGTGCGGCGCTGGGGGCCAGCCTGCTCACGACCCTGATCGCCTCGGTCGCGACCGGCGCGTTCGCGGCCTATCACTTCAACCGCGTCTCGCTGCTGGGCGTCGTCGCCAACCTGCTGGGCGTGCCGCTCACCGGCTTCTGGATCATGCCGTGGGGCCTGCTCACCATGCTGCTGATGCCGTTCGGCCTCGAGCAGGTGGCGCTCGTGCCCATGGGCTGGGGCGTCGAAGCCCTGAACGGCATCGCCCGATATGTGGCCGCCTGGCCCGAGGCGGCCACCCTCGTGCCGTCGCTGCCCGGCGCCAGCCTGTGGCTGCTGACGGCGGGCGGACTCTGGCTCTGCCTGTGGCGGCGGCGCTGGCGCTATGCCGGCCTGCCCGTCGTCGCCATAGGCCTCATGCTCGGCCCGCCGCCCGCGCCCGACCTGCTGATGAGCGAGGACGGCCGCGTGCTTGGCCTGCGCGACGAGCAGGGCGTGGTCCATGTCGCCTCAGCCCGCACCGACCGCTTCGTGAGCGAAGCCTGGGCCCGCCGTCAGGGGCAGGAGGGGGCGGCCAGGCTCTGGACCGCGAGCGCCGACCAGCAGGCTGCCGGCCTCGGCTGCGCCACCGGCCTCTGCCGCTGGCGCAAGGGGCCGTGGCGCATCGCCCTGGTGAGCGACGACCGCCGGCTGGCCGAAGCCTGCGGCTCGGCCGACATCGTGCTCTCGACCGTCGACGCCCAGGCCCGCTGCCGCGGCCCGCGGCTGGTGATCGACCGCCGCGACGCCTGGAAGGAGGGCGCGCACGCGCTGTGGCTCGACGATCTCGGCGTCCGCCGCGAGACCGCCAACGCCCGCCGCGGCGACCGGCCCTGGGTGCCGGGCAGCTCGACGCAGCAGGCGATCGTGAAGGCGCCGGGCGCCTGAGTTCCTGCCGAGATTGCGGTACAGGTCCGCGGTAGGAAATTTGGCTCTCCGCACGCCGGAGAGCCAATCATCTGAGGGCGTTACGCCCGAACGAGGGCACATCACGACGTGACGCGTGTTGTGCCCTGACGTGTGCCCGCACCCGTGCCGGAACGGCCGCTGCTTCACCGGGGTCTCCGACGATCACGGCACCGATAAAGACCGGCAATTCCGGACCGTTTGCCCGCCCGTTTGTCACACCTGATTGAGACAAATGTTGTGACAAACCCTGTGACAGACTCAGTCCCGATCCCGATTCCACAAGGCTTTTACGCAACTCTCGTTGTTCTTCTTCTGCACAGGCCCGGCGCGCCCTGTGCCCAGGGCGTTCTTAAGTGTCTGTTCCGCCGCCGTTTTTTGGTGTGCGCGGTTGAGACGGGCTCATTTCTAGGGACATCCGCGGTCGGCCCGCGGCGGCTTCACCCACACACTGCTCAGTGTCGTACCCGCGGGCGTGCCGCGGACGGGTCGTGCCCATGTCTCGGCCCGCCTCGTTGAACGAGGGCCGAGAGTCCAAAAAGAAAGGCCGG